>ERZ1035027.4-NODE-4-length-204860-cov-14.154786_pt1 | contig 204860 bp, 172 predicted proteins | sample MGYA00520604_ERZ1035027 | MGnify/ENA primary metagenome ERZ1035027 (study PRJEB33766, sample SAMN09781743) | gut metagenome | biome: gut microbiome | host: Homo sapiens | place: Madagascar | study: EMG produced TPA metagenomics assembly of the PRJNA485056 data set...
ACCCCCATTGACGGAACCAGAATCCGCTGTCCTGCCATTAGACGACATCCCAATGTGCAATGCCTGTCTGCGCCTCAGCGCGAGGAAATACTATACGGAAGCACCCCCATGCGCGCAAGTACTTTTCCGAAAAAATTTTGCGAGAAGGCAAAAATCTTTTTGACGGCAGCTCTTACCTGCCAGTTTGATTCTGAGAGCCGCTGAGCCAGGCCAGGATCTCCTCGCGATTGTTTCCCACCTTGCCAGCCATGACCGCCGAAAGGGCACGCGAGAGCGCCTCCCCCACGGCAGGCCCCGGGGCAATGCCACACGCCTCGATGACATCTCGCCCACCCACGGCAAGGTCGCTCACGCGCCAGCATGCCCGCGTGCGCACTATGTGGTCGAGGACGCGCTCGTGCTCGTTGAGCTCATAGGCATAGCCCCTGCACTCGGGGGCCTTCGCGAGGGCGTCCGCCCGCCTCAGGCACAAAAGCTCCCGCATGAGCCCTATGACCTCGTCGCGCTCGTGAAGCCCGCCCATGGCATCCACCGAGGCAATGAGCGAGAGCATCGAGGGCTCGGTGGGCTGCGTGGGGCGGTCGTGGTAGCGCACGAGCGCCACGATGGGCTGCGAGAGCTCGTGCGGAATGGCGAGGCGGCGCAGTAGGCCCCGCGCAATGCGCATGCCCTCGGCGGGGTGGCCGAAGAAGTGGCCCTGGCCGTGCTCGTCCACCGTGAAGCAGGCGGGCTTGCCCACGTCGTGGAGCAGGGCCGCCCAGCGAAGTCGCTCGCTCGCCCTGCCCGACGTGAGGCTCTCCACCCCCTCCATGACGCGCAGCGTATGTTCGAGCACGTCATAGACGTGGTAGGGGCTCCGCTGGTCGAAGCCCTCCATGGGGGCGAGCTCGGGCAGCGCGGCAAACATGACCGGACGCTGCTCGCGCACGGCCCAGCTCGCCCTCCCCGTGGCCACGATGCCCCTCAGCTCGGAGCCGATGCGCTCCTGGGCCACGTGGTCAAGCGTTGGCGCCGCGGCCGAGAGCGCCGTCTGCGTGGCCGGCTCGATGGCAAAGCCCAAACGACAGGCAAAGCGCACGACACGAAGGATGCGAAGCGCGTCCTCCTCGAAGCGAAGAGCCGGGTCGCCCACCGCGCGTATGACGCCGGCGGCAAGGTCCTGCCGGCCACCGAAGGGGTCGAGCAGGCCGCGGTCGGGATGCCAGGCCATGGCGTTGACCGTGAAGTCGCGGCGCGCCAGGTCCTCGCGCACGTCTCGCACGAACGTGACCGAGTCTGGGTGGCGGGCGTCCGAGTAGTCGCCGTCGACGCGATACGTCGTGACCTCCACGGGCTCGCCGCACACGATGGCCGTGACGGTGCCGTGCTTGACGCCTGTCTCGTGCACCTCGATGCCGGCAGCCTCAAACGCCGCCTCGCTCTGCTGCCACATGGCGTCCGTGCAGATGTCGACGTCGTGGGCCGGGCATCCGCGAAGCGCGTCTCGCACCCAGCCGCCCACGATCCACGCCTCGTGGCCCGCCGCCTCGAGGGCGTCAAGCGCGCGCAGCGCATGGGCCGGCGCGAGGTCGCGAGATATCGAGGCTTGTGGCATGGGAATCCCTTCCGCATTGCTGGAATTTGCAAAAGTATACCGTGCTAACCTTTCGGGCGAACAGGCCACAGGGGCGCGCCTGCGCAAAACCGGGGCGCCAAGAGGAGGAAGCATGGACGAGAACCGCCAGGTCACAAGCCAAGACCTTCAGGAGACGTTCGAGGAGCTCGCGGAATCGAGGGCGAGCGTCATCGCGAAGAACGCCGTCACCGCGCAGGGCATCAGGGCCGTCGCGCGTGTGCCGGAGGCGGTTGCCAAAAACACCGGCACCTTTGACGTGGAGGTGCGCCAAGGCAAGCGCTGCGACCAGGAGCGCTCGGGCAGGTGCTGGATGTTCGCGAGCCTCAACACGATGCGCTTTCGCGTCATCGATCGCCTCGGGCTCAAGACGTTCGAGCTCAGCCAGGCGTTCCCGCTGTTCTACGACAAGGTCGAGAAGAGCAACTGGTTCCTCGAGAACGTCCTCGACACGCTCGACGAGCCGCTCGACGGCCGCCTCATGGCGCATCTGCTCGCAGACCCCGTGGGCGACGGCGGCCAGTGGGACATGTTCCGCTCGCTCGTGATGAAGTACGGCGTGTGCCCCAAGGAGGCCATGCCCGAGACGGCCTGCTCGAGGAACACCCGGGAGATGGACGACTACCTCACGCGTTACCTGCGCGGCGCCGCCAGGCGGCTGCGCGAGAGCCACGAGGCAGGCGTTGGTGCCTGCGACCTGCAGAGCATGAAGACCGAGATGATGCGCGAGGTCACGAGCCTTCTCGTGACGTGCCTCGGCGAGCCGCCGGCGACCTTTGACGTACGTCTGCGCGACAAGGACGACAAGCTCGTGCTCAAGGGCACGTTCACCCCGAGGAGCTTCTTCGAGCAGGTCGTCGACATGAACGTGGACGACTACGTGAGCGTCATCTCGGCCAACACGGCCGACAAGCCCTTTGGCCACACCTACACCGTGAGCCGCCTGGGCAACGTCGTGGAGGACGGCGGCGTCCGCTACCTGAACCTGCCCGTCGAGCGCCTGAAGCAGCTTGCGGTGGCGCAGCTCGAGGCAGGGCTTCCCGTCTGGTTTGGGTGCGACGTCTGCCAGAGCTACCTATCCAAGGAGGGCGTCATGGACACGGCCTCCATCGACGTCGACTCGCTGTTCGGCTTTCCCGTCGAGGGAGCGCTCACCCGCTCCGAGCGCCTGGACTACGGCGAGTCAGTCATGACGCACGCCATGGTGCTCGAGGGAGTCAACCTTGACGAGGCGGGCCACCCCACGCTGTGGAAGGTCGAGAACAGCTGGGGAGACGAGCGTGGCAAGGACGGCTTCGACTCCATCACCGACGCCTGGTTCGACGAGTACGTCTACCAGGTGGTTGTTGACAAGCGCTTCCTCAGCGACGAGGAGCGCCACACCTACGAGACCGAGGAGCCCCGCGTGCTCGCGCCCTGGGACCCCATGGGAACGCTTGCGCTCACGCGCTAGGGCAAGGGGGCGTGAACAGGGGCACGTCCCCTGTTCACGCCTCGACGTCCTTTGTGGCGATGACGTCTGCGCCGGTGCCGCAGACATTTCGCACGACGACGTCTCCCGTGCGCACCGGCAGCGCGCAGGCCTCGGCGGCGCGCTTGGCGGCCGCGACGACCTGGCCCATGAGCTCGCGAGGCACCGGCGCGGAGGTCCTCACGGACAGGGGCTCGGCCACCCCCGCCACAAAGACCGTGGTCGTGACGACGCGCTCGGGCCGGATCGCCTCGCGCACCCCGTACTTCTTCCCACGGGCGCATCCGGCGCCCGATAGGTAGGTGGCCTCGGCGTCCGAGGCCTTCTCCACGAGAAGCGAGCAACCCATGGGGCAGCAGACGCAGGTGAGCTCGAGCCGCGTTGGGTAGGCCATGCTACTCAACCCCCTTCTCGACGGGCCTCGTGCGAACGGTCACGTGCGAGACGCGTGCCCGCGCATCCTCCGGGAGCTCCACCTCAAGGCGCTCCATCTCCGCAGGAAGGGCCACGCGAACCCTCCTCGACGCAAGCGTGAGCTCGCTCCCGTCGTCGAGCGATGCCACAGCCTCAAGCACTACGTCATGGGCAACCTCGGACACCCTGAACGAGAGCGTGGCCGAGGAGACGCCCTCGTTCATACGCTGCGGGACCACGTAGCGAACGCCATTGCCCGCCTCGACGGGTATGCCCGGGCCCGAGCTCGCGTGCGGGCCTACCAGGGCATCCGCGGCCGCACACGCTCCCGCAACGTCACCCTCCGCCGCGGCGAGGTCTGCCAGGTCATGGACGTGCAGGGCGTTGCCACACGCATAGACGCCAGGTGCGCTCGTCTCGAGGCGCTCGTCGACGATCGCGCCTCCCGTGACCGGACTGAGCGCCACGCCGGCCTCGCGCGCGACCTCGTTCTCGGGGATGAGGCCACACGAGAGCACGAGCGTGTCGCAGGCGACGCTCACCTCCGTGCCCTCGATGGGGCGATGCGTGGCAGGGTCCACCTCGGCGATGTCAACGGACTCCAGACGAGTGCGGCCATGGGTGGCCACCACGGTGTGCGAGAGGTGCAGGGGGATGCCAAAGTCATCGAGGCACTGCACGATGTTTCTCTTGAGTCCGCTCGGATGGTCGAGGAGCTCGTAGACGCCCACGACCTCCATGCCCTCGAGCGTCATGCGCCTGGCCATGATGAGCCCGATGTCCCCCGAGCCCAGGATGACGGCGCGCTGGCCCGGAAGGCAGCCCTGCAGGTTGATGAGCGCCTGGGCGGAGCCCGCCGTGTAGATGCCAGACGGACGGTCCCCCGCAATGCCGAGCGCGCCAAAGCCACGCTCGCGCGAGCCGCAGGCAAGCACGACCGAGCGCGCACGCACGAGGCACGCACCGCCGGGACGTACGACCTCGAGCTCGTGGGCGGCGCCAGCAGCCGCGGCAGGGCGAAGCGCAAGGACGCTCGATGAGGTCCAGACGTCGACCCCATCGAGATGTGCCGCCTCTCGTCTGGCGAACTCGGGGCCCGTGAGCTCCTCGGAGAAGCGCTTGAGGCCAAAGCCGCTGTGAATGCACTGGCGCATGATGCCGCCGAGGCCCTCCTCGCGGTCCAGCAGAAGCACGCGAGCACCCCTATCCCCTGCGGCGGCCGCGGCTGCCATGCCGGCGGCGCCGGCGCCCACGACGGCAACGTCGTAGGCGCCGGTCCTCCCGTCGTCGGAGGCGATCGCCGCGGCAGAGCCCGGCTTGGCCGCAAGGCTCACGTAGTCTGGCCTTGCGCGAGAGACCATCCACGAGCCATGCAGGCGCTTCTCCACCATCGTGGGGTCGACTCCCAGCTCGCGGGACACGAGCCGCAGCAGCTCCGGCGTGCAAAAGCCACCGTGGCAACGGCCCATCGTGGCGCTCGTGCGCCACTTGAGCGCGTCAAGACACAGGACGGGCAGCGGCCCATGCAGCTCCCGCACGATCTCGTGCTCGCTCACGCACGAGCAACGGCACACGACGTGGCCCCAAGTGGGGTCCTCGGCGATGGCGGCGGCGCGCTCCTCGGCATCCATGCGAGCCAGGCGCCTCTTGGGCGGCTGGGTTGGCTCGAACGACCCGTTCGCCCCCAGGTCAAGACGGCTCGCCACCTGGCTCGCGACGTCTACCGCAACGGCAGGAGCGCTCGTGAGGCCCGGGGACTCAAGGCAGGCGATGTCAAAGAAGCCAGGGGCGTCATCCGGCTCCCCCACCACAAAGTCATGGGAGGCCCCCTTGGCGCGGATGCCCGCGAAGTTCGTGATGACGTTGCGCGTGGAGGCGGCAGGCCACGTCCTTCTCGCCCCCTCGAGAATGGAGGCGAGCCCCTCTCGAGACGTGGCCGTGCGCTCCGCGTCCTTCTGCGGCTCGGCGGTGGGGCCAACGAAGAGGTTGCCGTGCACCGTGGGACTCACGAGCACGCCCTTGCCCGCCGCCGTGGGCACCTGGAACACCGTGCGCGAGAAGGTCTGGCCAAGTATGGGGTCATAGAGCAGGTAGTCGCCGCGGACTGGCGTGATCGAGAGCTTTCGGCTGCTCACGAGGTTATGGAGCTCGGCCGAGTGGACGCCCGCCGCGTTCACCACGGCGCGCACGACCAGACGCCTTCCCTCCTCGAGCCCAAGCTCGTAGCCCGCATCCAGGCGCCTCACCGACGTCACGCGTGCGTCAAACGCCACCTCGACGCCGTTTGCGACCGCGTTCTCGAGCGAGCGTCGGGCAACCTCGTAGGGGTCGCAGATGCCACCCGTCCGCACGCGCAGGGCGCAGGTCACCTCACGGGAGAGATTGGGCTCGAGTGCGCGGGCCTCGTCGCCCGCGATGAGAGACAGACCACTCACGCCGTTCTCGGCACCGCGGCGCTCGAGCTCTCGGAGGGCCCGTTCGTCCGCCTCGCCAAAGCCCACGACGAGCGATTCGTTGTTCATGTAGGAAAAGCCCAGCTCCCGTGCCCAGGTTGGATAGAGGCGCGAGCCCTCGACGTTGTAGCGTGCCTTGAGCGTGCCTGGCTCCGGGTCGTAGCCGGCATGCACGATGCCCGAGTTTGCACGCGTGGCACCGCAGGCGATGTCGTCTCCCGCCTCGAGCACGATGACCGAGGCGTCATAGCGTGCGAGCTCGCGGGCGCAGCAGCAGCCGGCGACGCCCGCGCCGATGACGGCCACGTCATAGGCGTCCCTCGAGGGGTTCGGGGCCGGAATGCAGGACGTTCCGCAGGTGTGCTCGGCCATGGGCCCTCCCGTCGTCGCGAATCAGTTGGGGCCATTCTGCCCATCCGGCGTATTCGCAGGCGATATGCATCGGCGAGCGGAGTGGCCGGCGCCAAAAACTGCCAGAAGCCATCGTGCTACGATTCCCAACCGTGAAACGCGACGGGGCAAGGCCCCGCATTCGAGATTGGACGCACGACATGAACGTGGCACAGGCGCTCGAGCACGCGAACGCGCTCGTATTCCCAGAGATCGTCTACTGCGGGGGCTTCAGCTCCATGGACGCGGAGAGGCAGAAGAACGAGGAGGCGCTCGCCACGCTTCGCGAGGAGTTCGCCAAGAACGACAACCCCGGCTTTGGCTACGACGTCATCCTCGACCTCGCCGACCGCAACCGTGAGCTGTGCGACCAGATGGGCATCGAGCGCCTCAACAACACGCGCGACAGCTCGCTGGCCCGCGGTATGAGCGACCAGGACCTGTGCGCCGGCGTGGCGGCGCTGCAGAAGCGCAAGGCCTCGACCGTCATGCGCGAGGTGGGCGGAGACCGCAACAACCTGGGAGTGGCCTACGTCACCAAGCCCATCCGCGGCACCGTCCTGGGCATCGACATCGAGACGACCGACCGCTACCCAGACCGTGGCTACATCGTCAACGTGGGCTTCGAGCTCATGGAGCTCACCGCAGACGCCGAGCCATATGATGCCGAGGCGCACTTCTGCGGCATCCCCGACCTCTATGCCGAGAAGGGCGTGCCCCTGGAGCGGATCCACCACATCGGCTGGGCCGACGTGGCGGGCAAGACCCCCTTCCGCCAGGACAAGAAGCTGCAGGCAAAGCTCCTCAAGCTCATGAAGAAGTACCCCTACATGGCCCACAACGCCGCCTTCGAGGACTCGTGGTTCATGCTGAACATCGAGGGCTACGCCGAGGCGCGCCGCGCCGGAAAGATCGTGCCCGTGGACACGCGAGACATCTGCCGCCAGCTCGACCCGGAGGTCAAGACGCTGCCGCGAGAGTCCAGCCCGGCGTCTCTGGAGAACTGGGCGCGCCGCCGCGGCACGCTCGCCAAGACCGAGGCCGAGGTGCACCAGGGCCTCGACGACACCGAGCTCATGCTCAGGACCGTCCAGGCGGAGTTCGTCGCCCGCCACTGCTTCAAGGAGTAGCCGGGCCCATACCTTACCGAAACGTAACAACCCGCGGGCGCCCACGTGTCCTGGCATGCGAGATACTAGGAATCTAGGGCACAAAACCAAGACGCCGACGGGAGCGCATCCATGGGCAAGAAGAAGGACAAGCAGAAGAAGGACAAGGGACTCGACCGCCGCGCGGCCGAGTTCGCCGACGAGGTGCGCACCCCGGCCAACGAGGGCAGGCCCGAGCGCCGCGGCGGCCACAGGGACTTCTCGTACACGCAGAACCGCGAGGTGAGCTGGCTTCGCTTCGACGACCGCGTGCTCGACGAGGCGTTCGACGAGACCGTCCCCCTGTTCGAGCGCATCAAGTTCTGCGCGATCTTCCAGAGCAACATGGACGAATGGTTCATGATCCGCATCGGCGGTCTGTCCGACCTCGCGAGCCTCAAGCACCAGCCGGCCGACAACAAGAGCGACGAGACGCCCGCCGAGCAGCTCGCGAGCGTCTTCGAGCTGCTGCCGGGCATGTACGAGCGCCGCGAGTCCTGCCTCACCGACCTCGAGGCGCGCCTCGTCCTCGAGGGCGTGGAGCGCGTGTCGCCCGACTCCTACACCGACGCGGACCTCGTGGCCGTCTCGAGGCGCTTCGAGAGCTCGCTGGCACCCATCCTCTCGCCCATCATCATCGACCCCAGGCACCCCTTCCCCAACCTGAGGAACGACGTCATGTACGTGGCCTGCTCGCTCGAGGGCACCGACGAGCACGGCATGCTCGGCATCGTCGAGGTCCCCACGAGCGCCCAGCGCATCGTCTGGCTGCCCTCCGGCGAGGGACGCGTTCGCTACACGCTCGTGGAGGACGTCATCACCTCCATGCTCAGCCGCTGCTTCGGCGCCTACATGCCCACGAGCTCGGCCGTGGCCCGCGTCACGAGAAACGCCGACCTCGACCCGGACGGCGAGGGCGTCGAGGAGGAAGAGGACTACCGCCAGCACATGAAGAAGGTGCTGAAGCGCCGTAGCCGCCTGCAGCCCGTTCGCCTCGAGCTCACCGGGACGCTCGACGAGGCGCTCGTGACCCTCATCCGCAAGGAGCTCGGGCTCGAGAAGCGCCGCGTGTTCCGTCTCTCCACGCCCGCAGACCTCTCGTACGTCTACGCCCTCGAGAACAGACTCCCGGCCCGCGCCAAGTCAGCGCTCACGTTCCCGCCGTTCGAGCCGCAGCCCTCACGCATGGTGCGCGCCAACGAACCCATGCGCCCGCAGGTCGAGGACCACGACGTGCTGCTCACCTACCCCTACGAGAGCATGGGGCCACTGCTTCGTCTCATCCACGAGGCCGCCAACGACGACGACTGCATCTCCATCAAGATCACGCTCTACCGCGTGGCACGCCACTCGCGCCTGTGCGAGAGCCTTGTGACGGCGGTTGAGAACGGCAAGGACGTCACGGTCCTCATGGAGCTGCGCGCCCGCTTCGACGAGCAGAACAACATCGAGTGGGCCGAGCGGCTCGAGGAGGCCGGCTGCACGGTCATCTACGGCTCCGAGGGCTTCAAGTGCCACTCGAAGATCTGCCAGATCACCTACCACGACGCCAACGGCATCTCGCGCATCACGTGCCTGGGCACGGGCAACTTCAACGAGAAGACCGCACGACTGTACAGTGACTTCATGCTCATCACGGCGCATCCCGGCATCGCCGAGGACGGAAATGCGTTCTTCCGCAACCTCTCGCTGGGAAACCTGCGCGGCACGTATCGCTACCTGGGCGTGGCGCCGTTGTCGCTCAAGCCCCTCGTCATGAGCGGCATCGACCGAGAGATCGGCCGCGCCCGTGCGGGCCAGCCGGCGCGCGTGCTGCTCAAGATGAACTCGCTCACCGACCGCGACGTCATCGACCGGCTGGCCGAGGCAAGCCAGGCCGGCGTCGAGGTCATCATGATCATCCGCGGCATCTGCTGCATGCTGCCCGACGTCAAGGGCCGCACGACGGGCATCGAGATCAGGCAGATCGTGGGCAGGCTGCTCGAGCACGCGCGCATCTACTCCTTTGGCGTGGACGCCGACACGATCTACCTCTCGAGCGCCGACATGATGACGAGAAACACCGAGCGCCGCGTGGAGATCGCCTACCCGGTGCTCGACGAGACCTGCCGCGCCATCGTGAGGCACTACATCGGCCTGCAGCTCGCCGACAACGTGAAGGCCCGCCGCCTCACGAAGAAGGGCACGTGGGCCCGCATCCCCCGCGAGGCGGGAGAGCCGGCCGTCAACTGTCAGGAGCTGCTCATCGCCGAGGCCTATGACGCCGCCGGAAACGCCGGAGAGGCAACCGCCGTCTCGAACGGGCGCCCCACCGCCGCTCCCGTCGAGGCCGCCATCGAGGCATCGGCGAAGGAGGAGATGACAGCGGAGGGCAAGCCGGAGAAGAGCGCCGCGCCAGAGCCTGCCGTCAAGCCTGAGGAGAAGCCCGCGGCGGCGCCCGAGCCCACGGCGAGCGACCCCGAGGAGCCGGCCGAGGTGAGCGCCCACGTCATCGAGGAGGAGCCCCCGCGCGCCGAGCAGGACAGCGCTCCGACCACCCTCGCAAAGCGCCCCCACGGACGTGTCTCAACGGCGCTCGCCCTGTTTGGGTTAGGATTCAAGGCGCTGTTTGGAAGAGGCGACAGGCACTAGGCCCCGTTGGCGGGGCCGCCGGCGAGGAGAACCACATGAGGCTGACCATCGAGCGCATGACCTATGGCCCGGACGCCATAGCCCACACCGAGGAGGGCAAGACCGTCTTCGTGAGCGGTGCCGTTGCGGGAGATGTGGTCGAGGCCGAGGTCGTGAGCGACGGAAAGTCCTTCTCGCGCGCCCGCGCCACGAGCGTCATCGAGCCCTCCCCCATCCGCGTCCGCTGCGACTGGCCGCTCGCCGGAGCGCTCGGATGCGCCCCGTGGGCCTGCATGGCCTATGACGCACAGCTCGAGGCAAAGCGGGCCAACGTTGTGGACGCCCTCTCGCGCGTGGGGCACCTCGCAGACGCCGAACAGCTCGTGAGGCCCTGCGTGGCCCCGGGCGAGCCGTGGCGCTATCGCAACAAAGCCGAGCTCGCATTCGTGAAGAACGGGCGCAGGGCCACGCTGGGCATGCATGCGGCGGATGGAACCACCGTCGTCAAGGTGGACGAGTTCCCGCTGCTCGACACGCCCGCCAAGGGCCCCGCGTCAAAGATTGTGAAGAACGTCTCGGGCGCGCTGGGGTACCTCGCCGGCAGCCATGACCTCGACATCGAGCGCGTGGGCATCAGGCGCTCGAGCCGCACCGGAGACGTGGAGGTGGCCATCTGGACGCCCACGGGCCCGTTCCCGCGCGCCCAGGCATGCCGCGTGCTCGAGGGCGTGGGCGCCACGTCCATCGTCCGCGTCATGACGAAGGGGCCCTCAAAGGCCCGCAAGGTCGTGGGCGTGGAGCGCCTGTCGGGCGCGGGCAGCTGGAGCGAGCGCATCGCCGGCAACGTCATGCGCCTGTCGGCCCCAAGCTTCTTCCAGGTGAACACCGCCGGCGCCGAGAAGCTCGTCGACCTCGTGCTCGACGCGCTCGACCCGCAGGAGAGAGACGTCGCCATGGACCTGTACTCGGGTGCCGGCACGTTCACGCTGCCACTCGCACGCTACACGAGCTTCGTGGACGCCGTGGAGTCCTACGGCCCGGCCGTGCGAGACCTGCGCCGCAACCTCGAGGACGCACGCCTCGACAACGTCGACGCCGTGGGAGGCGACGCAGACCGGGAGTTCCCCGACGATGAGGCGGACATCATCGTCGTGGACCCGCCGCGTGCCGGCCTTGCCGAAAACGTCGTGCGGCAGCTCTCCGACCAGCCGGCGCGCGCCATCGCCTACGTGAGCTGCGACCCGGCCACGCTCGCCCGCGACCTCGCCCGATTCCGCGAGGTCGGCACGTTCGAGCCCGAGAGCGTGACGCCCGTCGATCTGTTCCCGCAGACGTTCCACGTGGAGACCGTGACGAAGCTCCGCCGCCGCTAGCAAGCCCATCGGGGCGCCCAAAGGTGACTGCCGCTTTTGGGCGCCCTTTGTCTCATACAGCACGCAAGATGGCACCTCGACGCCAAACGGTCCACAGCCGCGCGATACCATGGAGGCATTGGAAACGTTCACGGGAGGTAGCCATGAGCAAGGTTGCGATTCTGCTAGCTGACGGGTTCGAGACGATCGAGGCGCTCGCCCCGGCAGACGTCCTGAGGCGCGGCGGCGTGGACGTCGCCCTCGTCACGATCAATGAGGCGCCACACGTCACGACGGCCCACGGCATCGGCATCGACTGCGACGCCACGATTGGGGCCTACGACTTCTCGGCCTGCGACATGGTCGTGCTCCCCGGCGGCATGCCGGGCACCACGAACCTGAGGGCAAACGAGCGCGTATGTGAGCTTACCCGCGAGTTCCTGGGTCACAAGAAGCTCGGCGCCATTTGCGCGGCCCCCTCGATACCTGCCGAGCTGGGCCTTCTCGAGGACCGCGTCGCCACGTGCTACCCAGGCTGCGAGGGTGCCTTCCCCGCAGGCGTTCGTCCCGCCGAGCTGGGCGTCTACACGGACGGAAACCTCGTCACGGCCTCTGGCCCCGGCTTTGCCGTCGACTTTGGTCTGGCGCTGCTCGCGCTTCTCGAGGGCAGGCAGGCCGCCGATGACGTGGCCGCCGGCATGCTCGTTGCCAGGTAGGTGCAGCACATGGTTGTATTTGACCTGTCCTCGCGCGTAGAGAGGCTCGTGCTCGCAAGCGGATCGCCAAGGCGTGTCCAACTCATGCGTGAGGCCGGCTTCGAGCCCGTCGTAAAGCCGCAGGACGTCGACGAGACCCCACTTCCCGGCGAGCCAGCCGACAAGCTCGTCGCTCGCCTCTCCACGCTCAAGGCGCGCTCCGCCCTCGCGGACGCACGGCCCGGAGACGTCATCCTCGCCGCAGACACGACGGTGGCGCTCGACGGCACCGAGCTTGGTAAGCCCATCGATGCAAAGGACGCAAGGCGTATGCTCACGGCCCTGTCCGGCCGGGGACACGACGTCTACACGGGCGTCCACCTCATTCGCGTCTGCCCAGACGGCTCCACGCGCGAGCGCTCGCTCGTGGAGGGTACCCACGTCACGTTCTACGACCTCTCGCCTAAGGAGATTGACGCCTACGTGGCCACGGGCGAGCCGCTCGACAAGGCGGGCGCCTATGGCATCCAGGGCCGTGGCCGCGCGCTTGTCCGCGGCATCGATGGCGACTACTTCAACGTCGTGGGGTTGCCCGTGGCAGCGACGCTTCGCGCCATGGCAGATCTTGTCGAGGAGTGACGACTCATGTCCAAGCAACTTGGAGGGCGCACGGTCTCTGACGGAAGGAGTCTCAAGGCTCCCACAGACCTCGCGGGCACGGACGCATCCGTGCCCGCCACGGCCATCGCGGACGTCTCGCAGATACCCGGCATCCGCATCGCGCATCACACGGACGCCGAGAATGGCACCGGCTGTACGGTCATCGTGTGCCCGGCAGGCGCCACGGCGGGCGTCGACGTGCGCGGAGGCGCGCCCGCGACGCGCGAGACGGACCTGCTTCGTCCCGAGGAGACCGTCGACGTGCTGCACGCCATCGTGCTCTCGGGCGGCAGCGCCTACGGGCTCGCGGCGTCCGTGGGCGTGGCCGAGGAGCTCGAACGACGCGACATCGGCCTAGACGTCCAGGTGGGCGTCGTGCCCATCGTGAGCTCGGCGTGCCTGTTCGACCTAGGGTTTGGCAACCCGTCCGTGAGGCCCACGGAAAAGGATGGCGCACGCGCGTGCGCCCTCGCGCTCGACGGCGCGCCCACGCCCCTTCCCCGCGGCAACGTGGGCGCGGGCACCGGCTGCACGGTGGGCAAGCTGGGAGGCCCCGCGCTTGCCATGAAGGCGGGCCTCGGCACGGACGTCGAGCAGGCGGGGTCTCTCGTCTGCGGGGCCGTGGCGGCCGTAAACGCCTGCGGAAACGTCGTGGACCCGGACACCGGCGAGGTCATCGCCGGCATGCGCGCCCAGGACGGCTCCGGCTTCGTGGACGAGTGCGCGCTTGCCCTGTCCATGGCGGCGCGCATGCCCCTCGACGCTGCAAGTGACGGCGAGGCAAAGCCGCCGATGCGCACGAACACGACCATCTCGTGCGTCGTCACGAACGCAAAGCTCACGAAGGCCCAGGCCACGAAGGTGGCCCAGATGGCCGCCGACGCCTACGCCCACGCAATCCGTCCCACGCACACGACCAACGACGGTGACACCGTCTTCGTGATGGCCACGGGAGAGGTGGACATGCCCGTCGACGTCGTGGGGATCCTGGCCACGCGCGCCCTCGAGCGCGCCATCGCAGACGGCGCCCGCAGCGCCCACACGCTCCACGGCCTCCCCGGAGCCGCAGACCTCTAAACCTCGCTCGCAGCAAGGAGAGAAGATGTATCGAATCGTCGCCAGCGACATGGACGAGACGTTCCTCGACGGACGTCACGAGATCCCGCCCGCGAACCTCGAGGCGCTCGCGCGCATGAGGGAGCTCGGCGTGCTGTTCGTGCCAAGCTCGGGCCGCGGCTACCTGTCCATCATGGACAACTTTGCGGACGTTGACCCCGCGCTCATGGAGGGCACCTACGTCCTGTCCTACAACGGCGCCAACATCAACCGCTTCGGCGACCCCACGCCCCTGTGCGAGAGCGAGCTCGACCACGAGCTCGCAGACGAGCTGTGGGCGCTTGGCATCGAGCATGGCCTGGGGCTTCACGCCTACACGCCCGACTGCCACATCTACGTGCGAGACCTCACCGCCTCCGAGCAGGCCTACCTCGCAAGCCTCAAGCGCATCGTCGAGTACGACGAGCCCAACCTGGACGAGTTCCCCGTGATCTCCAAGCTGCTGTTCATGAAGGAGGACCTCGACTGGCTGCATGAGTTTGCCGAAAACGAGGTGCGACCGCTTCTCAAGGGGCGCGCCGAGCTCACCTACTCATCGGGCCGCTACCTCGAGGTCATTCCCGTGGGCGCCAACAAGGGCACGGGTCTCGTGAAGCTCGCCCAGATGCTCGGCATCGACGTCTCCGAGACGATCGGCATTGGCGACTCGGCCAACGACCTCGAGATGATCGAGGCCGCGGGCCTTGGCGTGGGCGTGGCCAACATCACCGACGATGTGCGGCCCCTGTGCGACGTGGTTCTCAAGACGCGTGGCGAGGACGGCGCCTTCATGGAACTCGTCGATGAGGTCATCGTCCCAAGCATGGGCAATTAATCGCAGGTCAAAGCCACAAAGAGGGCCGCTCCCGCATGCGCACGGGAGCGGCCTCTATTTTCATGGCACAACATGACAAGGGAACCCGTCCCCAATGACACGCTAGAACGGCATCTTGCCGCCAGGCATGCCGCCGCCCATGCCCATGTTCTTCATCATCTGCTGCAGCTGTCGCTTCTGCTGCTTGCGGTTGGTGCCGGGGCCCATCATGCCGCGAACCTTGCCCATCATCTTGTTCATCTCGCCCCACTGCTTCATGAGCTGGTTGACCTCCTGGACGGAGTGGCCAGAGCCGCGGGCGATGCGGGCACGGCGCATGCCGTTGATGGTCTTGGGACGGGCGCGCTCCTCCTTGGTCATGGAGTAGATGATGGCCTCGATGGAGCGCATCTGCTCCTCGGTGTTGTCGCCGCCCATCTGGCGCAGCGCCTTATCGCCGCCGGGAAGCATGCCCAAGATCTTGCCCACGCCACCCATCTTGCGAATCTGCCTCATCTGGGCAAGCATGTCGTCCATCGTGAAGCCCTCGCGCAGCATGCGCTCGGCATCCTCGGCGGCCGCGGCGTCGGCGTTGGCCTGGGCCGTCTCGATGATGCCCACGACGTCGCCCATGCCCAGGATGCGCTTGGCCATGCGGTCGGGGTGGAACACCTCGAGGGAGTCGGGCTTCTCGCCCATGGAGACGAACTTGATGGGCTTGCCGGTGACGGCACGCACGGACAGGGCGCCGCCGCCACGGGCGTCGCCGTCGAGCTTGGACATGATGACGCCGTCGAAGTCCGTGCGCTCGGCAAACTCGGTGACGACGTTGACGATGTCCTGGCCCGTCATGGCGTCGACCACCATGAGCACCTGGTCGGGCTTCACGGCGCGCTTGATGTCGACGGCCTCCTGCATCATGAGCTCGTCGATCTGCAGGCGTCCGGCCGTGTCGACGATGACCACGTCACGCAGGTGGTCGATGGCGTCACGCACGGCCTCGCTCGCGATGGCGACGGCGTCCTTGCCGTCCCCACGATAGACCGGCACGCCGATCTCGCCGCCGAGCGTCTCGAGCTGGTCTGCGGCGGCAGGACGGTGCGTGTCGCAGGCGGCGAGCTCGGGCGAGCGGCCCTGCTTCTTGAGCATGTAGGCAAGCTTGGCCGCGGCCGTCGTCTTGCCGGAACCCTGCAGGCCCACGAGCATGATGACGTTGGGTGTGCGGTTCTGCATGAGCGTGAGCTTGCTCTCGGAGCTGCCGAGGAGCTCGGTGAGCTCGTCGAGCACGACCTTCACGACGTTCTGGGCGGGCGTGAGCGAGCTCAGGATGTCGGCCGTGAGGCAGCGCTCTTTGCAGCGGGCCACGAAGTCCTTGACGACGCGGAAGTTGACGTCGGCCTCGAGCAGGGCCATGCGAATCTCTCGCATGGCGACGTTGATGTCGTCCTCCGTGAGCTTGCCCTTGCCGCGAAGCTTGTCGAAGGTGTCTGTGAGTCGATCGGAGAGGGAATCGAACATGCGGGTCTCCTCGAAAGTGTTCTTGAAACGGGTACGGCGGATACGCTAGAGGCTCTCGCCCACGAGGGCACGGCAGAACTCGAGTGCGTCGAAGCGCTGGAGGTCCTCCATGGACTCGCCGACACCGATGCGATAGATCGGCAGCCCCAGACGGTTTGCGATGGAGACGGCGATGCCACCCTTAGACGTGCCGTCGAGCTTCGTGACGATAAGGCCATCGAGGTCGAGCGCGTCGTTGAACTCCTTGGCCTGGTTGAGGCCGTTCTGGCCGGTCGTTGCGTCCACGACGAGCACGACGGTCACGGGCATGCTCGCGCGCTTGCGCGTGACCGAGACGACCTTCGCAAGCTCGCGCATGAGCTCGGGACTCGTGTGCAGGCGTCCTGCCGTGTCGAGAAGTACGAGCTCAGAGCCCTGTTTCTCGGCGCTCTCGATGACGTCGTAGCACACGCTTGCCGGGTCTGCCCCGCGCTCGCGCGTGACGACCTCCACGCCGGAGCGCTCGCCCCAGACTTTGAGCTGCTCGATGGCCGCGGCGCGGAACGTGTCGGCGCCGCCGATGAGCACCGAGGTGCCGCGCTGCTTGGCGGCACCGGCGAGCTTGCCCACGGTCGTGGTCTTGCCGGCGCCGTTGATGCCCACGAACACCACGCAGCTCGGCGTGTCGTCGAACGGGTCTCGCTCGGCGGTGGGGAACACCTCGGCGAGGCGCTTGGCGAGGGCCTCGCGCATCTGGTCGGCCGTGCGCAGGGCCTGCTTGGCCGAGAGCTCGCGGAGGTCGTCAACGACCTTCATGGCCACCTCGGGGCCGATGTCGCCCATGACGAGGGTGTCCTCGAGGTCCTCCCAGAACTGCTCGTCGACCTCGCCGCCCATGTAGAAGATCTGGTTGAGGGCCTCCCTCGACTTCTCGAGGCCCTTCCTCAAGCGGTCAGCAAGCCCCATCAGGCATCGACCACCTTTCCTGTCGCGCGGTCAAGCCGCTGGGATACAACATGGCTCACGCCGTCGGCCTGCATGGAGACGCCGTACAGGACGTCTGCCTGCTCCATGGTGCGGCGCTGGTGGGAGATGACGATGAGCTGCGTCGTCTCCTTGAGCTGCTCGATGGCATCGAGCAGCTTGTCGAGGTTCGAGTCGTCAAGAGCTGCCTCGACCTCGTCGAACACGTAGAAGGGCACCGTGCGGGTGCGGTAGACCGCGAACAGCAGCGCAAGCGCCGTGAGCGACTTCTCGCCGCCGCTCATGAGCGTCATCTTGGCGATGCGCTTGCCGCGCGGCTGTGCCACGACCTCGATGCCCGTCTCGGCCGGGTGGTCGGGGTCGGTCATCTCGAGGTGGGCCTTGCCGCCGGGGAACAGCATGCCGAAGATCTCGACGAAGTTGGCGTTCACGGCCTCGAACGTCTGGAGGAACTGGCGGCGCATCTTGCGGTCGATGGCGCTCGTGATCTTCTGGAGCGCCGTGCGGGCGCTCTCGAGGTCGGCGAGCTGGGAGGCGATGTAGTCCGCGCGCTCCTTGAGCTTCGTGTACTCGTCCATGGCGACCTGGTTCACCGGGCCCAGGTTCTCGATCTGGCGGCGCAGCGAGTCCACCTCGCGCTCCGTGGCCTCGCGGTCCTCGGGCTCGGGCATCTGGAGGGCCTCCTCCAGGACGTGGCGGCCATCTGCGGTGATGGCGGCTATCGCCTGCTCCACGCGGACCTCGAGCTTGCCGGACTCCACCTTGAGGGCGCCTTGCTCGGACTTGGCGCGCTCGAGCTCGGCGGTGACGTCTGCCACCTGCTGCTTGGCGTCGCCAATCGTCTTCTTGAGGGAGTCGGAGTCGGCCTCGGCCAGGCTCGCGCGGTCGCGAAGACGCTCGGCCCACGTGAGCGCGCAGGCGTGGATCGCCTCGTAGCGCTCGTGGAGCGGGTCGATGCGCAGGCGCAGGACCTCGAGGGAGCGCGTGCCCTCCTCGGCCGCGCGAGCACGCTCGGCAAGCTCGTCGATGCGACGGGCCAGCTCGCGGTCTCGCTCCTCGAGGTGGCGCAGGCGCTCGCGAGACGTCGCGAGCGACAGGCGCGCGTCGGCAGCCTTCTTCGCAGCCTCGTCCTCGGCGCGTGACGCCTCGCGGCGACGCGAGCTCGCGTCCTCCACGGCGTGCCCCAGCTCGGTATGGCGCTCGCGAGCCTGCTCCATGGTGTCCTTGAGCTCGGCGAGCCTGGGACGGGCCTGCTCGGCTCGCGCAGTCGCCTTCTCGCGGCGGTCCATGACCTGGGTGCGCTCGTCTGCGGCGTGGCTCACCTGGGACTCGAGGCGGCCGATCTCGGAGCGCGCCGAGTCGCGCTCGCCCCTGAGGCGAGAGACGTTGCCCGCAGCCTCGCTTGCGGCCTCGCGTGCGTGCGAGAGCGCCTCGGCAGTCTCGTCGAGCGCGGCGTTTGCCTGGGAAAGCGCCTCCTCGCGTGCCGAGACGGCCTGCTCGAGCTCAGGAACCTGCTGCTCCAGGGCCGCCATGCGGCGCCTGCGCTCGAGCGTGCCCGCGGCGGCACCGGCAGAGACGCCGGCCTGCGTGCGGCCGTCAGGAAGCGCCACGACGCCGCTGCGGGTGACGTAGGTGAGCTCGGGGTTCTTAGCATGGGCGCGCACGACCTGGTCGGGCGTGTCCACGACGTAGACGTCGCCGAGCAAGCGCTCGATGAGCCCGCGAGCCTTCCCGTCGACCTCGAGGGAGTCCACGAGTCGCTCCCCTGCCTGGGAGCTGCGAGACGGCGCCTCCTCGGAAAGCGAGAGAACCGTGAGCGAGCCCGCGGCGGAAGCCGCGCCCACGGCCGCGTCCATGAGGCGAGAGACCGCCTCGGGACCCTCGACGACGGGAGCGGCGAGCACGTCTCCAAGCAGGCGCTCGACGAGCGAGTCGAGCTCTGCCGGGGCGCTCACGACGTCTGCCAGGCGACAGCGCACGAGGCCCTCGAGCTCAGAAGAGGCGAGCACCGCTCCCTCGAGCGTGTCCTTTCCGTGCCCAAGCTGGGCATCCACGTCCTTGAGGGCCTTGAGCGTCGCCCGGGCGCCGGCGAGCTCGGAGCGCGCCTCGTCGAACTCGGCGCGGGCGCCGTTGGCGGCCCTTCTGGCGGCGTCGTGCTCGGAGGCGCGCTCGGAGATGGCCGCCTTGGCCTGCTCGGCCACTTGCTCGGCCTCGGCAAGCTTTCCGTCGAGCTCCTCGAGGCGGGCGGTGCGGCTGGCAAGGGCGGCCTTGGCCGTCTCGAGAGACTCGTCGATCTGCTCGATGCGGCTCGCGAACATCTGGTCCTCGACCTCGGCGTTCGAGATCTCGTCGGAGAGCTTTGCGTGGTCGAGGGTGGCGCGGTCGAGCTCGCGCTGGCAGTCGCGCTGCTCGTTCGTGAGCCTGGCCTGCTCGGCGCCCGCCTCGCGACGTGCCGCCGTAGCGGCCTTCGCAGCCGGCTCGAGGCTGGAGACGTCCTTCGCGAGGCTGTCAACGGCCGCGCGCGTCTCGCACAGGCGCCCCAAGACGTCCTCTCGCTCGGCCGTGGCCTCCGTGCGCTGGCGCTCGACCTGCGAGAGGGTGAGGCGCGTCTCGGAGAGGCGGTCCACCATGTTGCGACCCTTTTCCTCGAGCAGGCGCATGTCGCTCTCGAGGCGTCCCAGGATGTCGGCGCAGCGGCGGCGCTGCTCGCCGAGGTCTCCCACGAACAGGCCCTTCTGCTCGAGCATGCTCTGGAGCTTCTCGAGCTCGCGGGTCTTCTCGTCCACGCGGAACTGCGCGAGCTCGATGGCCGCGGCGGCTTCGTTGCTCCTTCCCTGGAGGTCGCCCCACTGCTGCTGGAGGCGACGCACGTCGTCAACGGCAAGCTGGCAGGTGAGCTCGGAGAGGCGCGCGTCGAGCTCGTTGAAGCGCTTGGCGCGGTCGACCTGGCGCTCGAGCGGGCGCAGCTGTCGGTTGAGCTCGCGCGCCACGTCGCGGGCGCGCACGAGGTTCTTGTCCATGTCCGCGAGCTTGCGCTGCGAGCGCTCCTTGCGGCGGCGGTGCTTTGAGATGCCGGCGGCCTCCTCGATGAGCGCGCGGCGCTCCTCGGGACGGCTGCTCAGGATGGAGTCGAGCTTGCCCTGGGAGATGATGGAGTGGGTGTCCTTGCCAAGACCCGAGTCATGCAGGATGTCCTGGATGTCCATGAGGCGTGCCGGCGCCCCGTTGATGAGGTACTCGGACTCGCCGGAGCGATACATGCGCCTGGTGATGCCCACCTCGGTGAAGTCGACCGGCAGCGTGTGGTCAGTGTTGTCGAGCACGAGCGTGACCTCGGCCACGCCCACGGGCTTGCGCGCAGACGAGCCCGAGAACACGACGTCCTCCATGGCCTGGCCGCGCAACATCTTGGCGCTTTGCTCGCCCAGCACCCACAGGATGGCGTCGCTCACGTTGGACTTGCCGGAGCCGTTGGGGCCCACGACGACGGTGAGGCCGGGGTCAAAGACCATGTGCGTGCGGTCGGCGAAGGACTTGAAGCCCTTCAGCGTGAGGGACTTCAGGAACAATTGACGCCCTCCTCGGCAAGGCGCTCGATGGCATCGGCCGCGGCCATGCTCTCGGCCTCCTTCTTGGAGGAGCCCTTGCCACGACCGACGCGCCTGCCCTCAACGAGCACGACCGACGTGAAGGTGGGGCTGTGCGCGGGGCCCTGCTCGCCCTCGAGCTTGTACTCGGGGGCGCAGCGCAGCTCGCGCTGGGTGATCTCCTGCAGGCGGCTCTTGGGGCTCACCGGGCGCTCGGCGAGCTCAGGGACCATGTGGGGGCCAAGCGTGCGCGAGACGAACTCGTGCGTGACGTCATAGCCGCCGTCCAGGTACAGCGCGCCCACGACGGACTCGTAGACGTTCTCGAGCGCAGAGTGCATGCCTCGCGCGCCCGTGCCCTTCTCGGACTCGCCGAAGACGATGCACTCGCCGATGCCGAGCTGCTCGGAGACCATGGAGAGGGTCTTGCCCGAGACGAGCGAGATCTTGAGACGCGTGAGCTCGCCCTCGTCCATCTGGCCGAAGCGCTCGAACAGGTCCGTGGCCACGATGGCGCCCAGGATGGAGTCTCCGAGGAACTCGAGACGCTCGTAGGACGCCGTGACGGGCAGGTGCTCGACGGCGCTTGGGTGCGTGATCGCGGCCGTGACGAGGTCACGGTCCTTGAACGTGTGGTTGCAGATTCGCTCGATGTGTTCGATCCGCTCGGCGGCGGCGCTTTGGGGCATGCGCGCTCCCCCATCTATGCGTGAGTGTTCTCCAGATACGCGCAGGCCGCCCGGACGGCGGCCCACAGCAACTTTTGATTGTACCCGTAGCGGCGTCTATGCGCGAGGACGGCAGGCGGCGGTGACAGTTTGACTCCGTCCCCAAGTGTCACCCGAGTGTCACGGCTGGAGGGCCAGGGCGAGCTTTCCGCACAGGTCCTCGCGGGCGCAGCGGGCGGCCGTGAGCGTTCCGTTCATGATGGCCTCGGGGTTCGTGGCGCCATGCCCCACGAGCACGGGTGCCTTGAGGCCGAGAAGCGCCGCACCGCCGTACTGGTCGCCGGAGAGCAGCTTGGCCACGCCCTTGAGCGCGGGCTTCACCATGAGCGCGCCCACGGCCACGCGCTTGCTCCTGTGCGCTTCGGCCTTGAGGGCGGAGACGATGAACTTGGCCGTGCCCTCGACGGTCTTCAAGGCGACGTTTCCGGTGTAGCCGTCGGTGACGATGACGTCGAGCGAGCCGGTGAGGACGTCTCGGCCCTCGCAGTTGCCCACGAAGTTGACGTCTGCGGCCTCTACCAGCGCGGCATGGCGCTCAAGGGCCGCCTCGGAGCCCTTGGTCTGCTCGGTGCCGTTGTTGAGAAGACCCACGGTGGGGCTCTCGACGCCGAGCACGATCTGGGAGTACGCCTGCCCCATGCGGGCGAACTGCACGATCATGTCCGTGGTGCAGTCGGCGTTGGCGCCCATGTCCAGAAACGTGGTCATGTGCCCGTTGATGCCGGGCATCGCCGTGGCAAGCGCGGCTCGAGAGACGCCCTTGACGCGACCGACGAGCAGCGTGCCGGCAGCCAGGATGGCACCCGTGGAGCCCGCCGAGAAGAACGCGTCCGCCTCGCCCGCGCGCACGGCACGGCAGCCACGGACGATGGAGGAGTCCTTCTTGTGGCGCACGGCCTGGGTGGGGTGCTCGTCCATCTCGATGACCTCGGTGGTCACGAGCGCCTCGGTGCGCGAGTGCTTCGCGCAGAAGGGAACGACGACCTCCTCGTTGCCGGCGACGACGACCTCGAGATCCTCATCGGCCTCAAGCGCCTTGGCGATGCCCCCGAGCACGACCTCGGGCGGCTCGTCGCCACCCATGGCGTCAACCACAACTCGCACCATGTGTCTCCCCTTCTGCCGAGACTGCTTGTACGTGCCGCGTAAAGGCGGCGGTGTAACAGAAAGGAGGCCGGCCCGAGAAGGACCGGCCTCCTGGCCACTCTGTGATTGGGCAGCTACTCGGTGACGATAACCTCGCGGCCCTTGTAGTAGCCACAGCTCGGGCACACACGGTGCGGGAGCTTAACAGCGCCGCACTGCGGGCACGTGGAACGAGCCGGCATCTCGAGCTTGCTGTTGGCCGAGCGACGGGTGTGGGTCGCGCCGCGGCCCTTCTTCTGCTTGGGTACTGCCATTGTTGACCTCTCTTACGAATCTCACGTCGCCACGCGCGCGACGGTCTTTCACAGACAAACGGGAATGATAGCACGTTTGGTGGCATGATCACCACCATTACACAGGATTTGGGGTGCAAATCCCTAATCCTGCGCAGAGTCTCCGCTCTCGTCATCGAGACGAAGGCCCGCAAGCGCCGCGAACGGACTGGTTGCGGCGTCCACCGAGGCCATCTTCTCGGCACAGCCGCAGTCCCCCTCGTTGAGGTTGGCTCCGCAGTGCGGGCACAGGCCCTTGCAGTCCTCGCGGCACAGCACGACGAACGGCGTCTCCATGACAATGGCGGCCATGATGGGCTCGGCCAGGTCGATGGTGTGGTCCTCGCTCACGAGCGAGAAGTCCACCTCGTCCTCGTCATCGGAGAGGTCCTGCTCGGCCGGGGCCTCGAACAGGAAGTACTCGTCTACCTCAGAGGCGATGTCGAACTCGGCGTCCTCCAGACAGCGGTCGCACGTGCCAAGCACGTGGGCGCGAACGATGCCCGAGGCCAGGATCCCCTCGCCGGCGTTCGTGAGCACGAGGTCGTAGTCGATGCCCGACGGCAGACGGAAGTCGTGGTCTCCAAGGGAGTAGGAGTCCTCGCCGATGTGGCCGGCGACCGGAAGGACCGAACCGGCGCCCTCGAGGCGCTCGTCTACCGAGATGATGATGGGATCCATGGGGCTACCTACGAGACGAGGAGCCGTCATCGAGCGCCTGGCGGCTGCGCTCGAGCTGGCCGATGACGCTCTTGAGGTTGTCCTCGATGCCGGTGAGCACGCCCTCGGCGTAGTCGTTGATGTGATAGCGCAGGTCACGCTCGTACTGGGAGGCCTGGTCGCGGATCTCCTCGGCCTGCTGGTTGGCGAGGCGGACGACCTCCTGGTCGCCGGCGAGGATCATGGCCTGCTGCTGGGCGTCTGCCACGATGGAGTCAGCCGTCTGGTGGGCGCGGGCGAGAATCTCGTCCTCCTCCTTCATGACGCGACGAGCGGCGTTGAACTCCTCGGGGAAGACGCGGCGGATCTCGTCGAGAATGTCATAGATGGCGTCGGCGTCAACGATCTTGGGGTTGCTGCCCGAGCCGCCCATGAGGGGCTTCTTGCCCTCGTTGAGAATCTCCTCGAGCTCGTCGCACAGGGCGTTGACCTCTTCACCTGGCTGCATGCGCAGGCTCCTTTCGTGCTTGGCCCGCAAAGCAAAAGGCGCGCTTGGGACCCCTCGAAAACCGATGCTGTAGCGACACGAGTCGCATCTATCTGGACAACCTTACCATAACGGCAGCTACCTCGCGCACGCGGCACCCCGGCGCTGCACACAAAACGCGAGTGCAGCAAATCGGTCACCTAGGGCCCCGGATCGGGGTCCCAAGTGACCGAAAGGCTACACTCGCGAGAAGGCGGACGCCGGGCGGCGCTCTGCCCTACTCCTCGGCGAACTGGGAGTTGTAGAGCTCGGCGTAGAAGCCGCCGGCGGCAAGAAGCTCGGCGTGCGTGCCGCGCTCCACGATGTCACCGTCGCGCAGGACGAGGATGACGTCGGCATTGCGAATCGTCGACAGTCGGTGCGCGATCACGAAGCTCGTGCGGCCCTGCATGAGGGCGTCCATGGCGCGCTGGATGAGCTCCTCGGTGCGCGTGTCCACGTTCGAGGTGGCCTCGTCCAGGATGAGCGCCGGGCGGTCCGCCAGGAAGGCGCGAGCGATCGTCACGAGCTGGCGCTGGCCCTGGGAGAGGTTCGTGCCCTCCTCGTTGATGACGAAGTCGTAGCCGCCGGCGAGCGTGTGGATGAAGTGGTCACAGCGAGCGGCGCGCGCGGCGGCCTCCACCTCGGCGTCGGAGGCGTCGGGGCGGCCGTAGCGAATGTTCTCGCGGATCGTGCCGTTGAACAGCCACGTGTCCTGCAGAACCATCGCGAACTGGCGGCGCAGCTCGGCGCGGTCCCAGTCGCGAACGTCCACGCCGTCGACCTTGAGCGAGCCCGCGTCCACGTCATAGAAGCGCTGGAGCAGCTTGATGAGCGTGGTCTTGCCCGCGCCCGTGGGGCCCACGATGGCCACGGTCTGGCCGGGCAGGGCCGTGCAGGAGAAGTCGTGGATGATCGTCTTGTCAGGCGTGTAGCCAAAGCGCACGTGGTCGAACTCGACAAGGCCGTCGCGCTTCTCGGGAACGACCGGAGTTGCGGCCTGGGCCTCCTCGGGGGCGGCGAGGAACTCGAAGACGCGCTCGGTGGCCGCAGCCATGGACTGCAGCGTGTTGCTCACGTTGCCAAGCTGCTGGACCGGCTGGGTGAAGTTGCGCACGTACTGGATGAAGCTCTGGATGTCACCGGGGGTGGCAGAGCCGGTAAGCGCGAGCTGGGCGCCCACCACGACGACGCCCACGTAGCCCATGTTTCCCACGAGCGACATGAGCGGCATCATGAGGCCCGAGAGGAACTGGGAGCGCCAGCCGGAGATGAACAGGCGGTCGTTCTTCTCGTCGAACTCGGAGACGGCGGCGTCGGCGCGGTCGAAGACCTGGATGACGTTCTGGCCGGAGAAGTCCTCCTCGATGATGCCGTTCACGGCACCCAGCACCTGCTGCTGCTCGCGGAAGTAGGGCTGCGAGAAGTGGATCATCACGATCATGATGAGCGCGGCGGCCGGCAGCGTGAGCACGGTGACGCCCGTGAGCGGCAGGCTGATGGACAGCATCATGACGAGCACGCCCACGATCTGGGTGATCGAGGTGATGAGCTGCGTGATGGACTGGTTGAGGCTCTGGCCCAGGGTGTCGACGTCGTTCGTGATGCGGGAGAGCACGTCGCCCTTGCTGTGGCCGTTGAAGTAGCTCATGGGAACGACCGAGATCTTCTCGGCGATCTCCTTGCGCATGCGATAGCAGATCTTCTGGGTGACGCCCGTCATGAGCCAGCCTTGGATGAGGTTGCACGCCGAGCTCGCGAGGTAGAGACCCAGCAGGAACAGCAGCGTCTTGCCGATCCAGTCGAAGTCGACCGAACCCGTGCCGCTCACCTTGGCGACGAGGCCCTCGTAGAGCTTCGTGGTGACCTGGCCCAAGACCTTGGGTCCCACGATGTTGAAGATGACGGAGCACGCGGCGAACGCGATGCCAAAGAACACGGCAACCTTGTGCTGGCCGATGTAGCCAAGCAGCTGCCTCATCGTACCCTTGAAGTCCTTGGCCTTCTCGGTGGAGCGGCCGCCCATGCGACCCATGGGGCCACGCTGGCGCCTGGGCGCCGCGACGGTCTTCTCGTCTGCCATTAGCGCTCACCCCCTTCCATGACGGCCGCAATCTCGGCATCGGTGAGGCCGAGCTCCGCAGCGGAGAGCTGAGACTGGGCGATCTCGAGGTAGGCGGGGCAGCTGTGCAACAGCTGCTCGTGGGTGCCCTGGCCCACGACGCGGCCCTCGTCGAGCACGATGATCTGGTCGGCGTGCATGATCGTGGCGATGCGCTGGGCCACCACGACGACGGCGCTGTCCTTCTCGTGGCGGGCGAGCTGCTCGCGAAGCAGCGCGTCGGTCTTGTAGTCGAGCGCGGAGAACGAGTCGTCAAAGACGATGACCTCGGGCCTCTTGGCGAGCGCACGGGCGATGGAGAGGCGCTGGCGCTGGCCGCCGGAGACGTTGGAGCCGCCCTGGCTTATCTCGGAGTCCCATGCGCCCTCGCGCTGCTCGATGAACTCGGTGGCCTGGGCGATGTCGGCGGCGCGGCGCATGTCGTCGTCGCTCACGGTGTCGCCAGCGAACTTGAGGTTGGACTCGACCGTGCCCGAGAAGAGCATGCCCTGCTGGGGCACGTAGCCCACGCGACGGCGGAGCTCGGACAGGGGCAGGTCTCGCACGTCGATGCCGTCGAGCGTGACCTTGCCGCCCGTGACGTCATACAGGCGCGGGATGAGCTGCACGAGCGTGGACTTGCCCGAGCCCGTGGAGCCGATGATGCCAAGCGTCTCGCCGGCATGGACCGTGAAGCTCACGCCGCCGATGACGTCCTCGCGGGCGTCGGGGTACTGGAAGCTCACGTTGTGGAAGGCAAGCTCGCCGTGCGGGGCGCTGGCGGCCGGCAGCTTGGGGTGCGTGGGCTCCTTGATGGAGGTCTCGGTGGCAAGGACGTCCTCGACGCGCTCGGCGGCCACCTCGGCGCGCGGAAGCATGACCGAGACCATCGTGAGGATCATGAACGCCATGACGATCTGCATGGTGTAGGAGATGAACGCCATCATGTCGCCCACCTGCATGACGCCGTCGTTCACGCCGTGGCTGCCCGCCCAGACGATGAGGACGGTCACGCAGTTCATGACGAACATCATGAGCGGCATCATGAAGCTCATGGCGCGGTTCGTGAACAGCTGCGTGTTCATGAGGTCGAGGCTCGCGTCGTCAAAGCGCTCCAGCTCGTGCTTCTGGCGGCCGAAGGCGCGGATGGGCATGACGCCGTCGAGCATCTCTCGGGCCACGAGGTTCACGCGGTCGACGTACTTCTGCATGCGCTTGAACTTGGGCATGGTGAGGCCCATGAGCACGCCCACGACGGCCGAGACCGCGATGACGGCCACGCCGATGGTCCACTCGAGGCCCGTGTGGGTGGCCAGCACGCGCATGATGGCGACGACGCCCATGATGGGGGCCATGAGCACCATGCGGATGAACAGCGTCGTGGCCATCTGGATCTGCTGGATGTCGTTCGTGCAGCGCGTGATGAGCGACGCCTGGCTGAACTTGCCCACCTCGGCGGGCGAGAAGTGCATGACGCGGTCGAACGTCTTGCGGCGCAGGTCTCGCGCGATGGTGCAGGCGGTGTGCGAGGCCACGGCGCCCGTGAGGATCGTGGCCACGAGCGACACGGCGCACAGGCCGAACATCTTGAGCGACATGGACGCGAGGTAGGAGTTCTGGACGTCCGTGAGGCTGATGCCCTGGGCCTCGTACTCCTGACCCACGTAGGAGATGGCGCGCTGCTTGACGATGGAGCCGCCCATGGCGCCCATCTGGTCGCTCATGGCGCTGGCGGCCGAGACGAGCTCGTCGCGGGAGACCATGCCGGCGGACACCGCGGCGCGGACGGCGTCCATGTCGAGTGTGCCCGCCATCTGGTCGTTCAGCGTGGAGGCGTCAACACCCTGCTCCAGGGAGAGCGCGACGGTCTCGGGAAGGCTCATGGCGCTGGCGAGCGCGCCATCCTCGGCACGGTCGGCCTCGCTGCCCTGGTAGGCGCGCACGCCGTCGGCGTCTGCCGGGGCATAGGCGGCCTCCACGGCCTGCTCGTCTTCCTCGGACATGAACAGCTCGAGGTCTGCGAGCGAGGTGGCACGGATCGTGTCGGGCACGGGCGAGGCGATGCCTCCCTGCTGGATGCCCACGTCGACAATCTCGCTCATATAGGTGGGCAGCGTGAGGTCTGCGTTGCAGCTGATGGTGATGAGACCGATGGCAACGACGAGCGCAAGGATGTGGTTCTTGAACAGCTTGACGATCCTCAAGGGCTGGCTCCTTTCTTTTGGTTGCGGCGGTTTCGGGGCTGCGCGTCCCGGCGCGTCCCAAAGGGGACGTGGCCCCTTGGGACGGCTGGCGGCGCTGGTGTACCCGGTGACTACTCGGCGCCCGGAGGTGCGGGCGGGCACACCTGACGGCCCTCGCGACGGCGCGCGGCCATGACGTCCCTCACGCGCGTGAGCACGCGGACGAAGTCCTGGGCGTCCTGCTCGCCCATCTCGCGGAGGAAGTTCTCGACCATGTCCTTCGCGGCGTTGAAGTGGGCAAGCGAGACCTCGCGGCCGCGATCGGTGACGGACACCTCGACGCGGCGCCTGTCGTGCTCGGCGGGCCTGCGGACGATGAGGCCCTTCTGCTCGAGCACGCGCAACGTGTTTGCGATGCGGGCGTCCGTGACGCCGGAGGCGCGGGCGATCTCTCCGGGAGACATGGGCCCGTCGGCCATGAGCAGCACGCGCATGACGGCGGGCATGCCCTTCGTGGCAGAGCTGAGCTCGGGCGCCGGCTTCATGCGGCGGATGTCCTCGCTCAGGCCGATGAGGTCGTTCGTCCACTCGGCGAACTCATCGATGTTCTCGGCCATGCAATCACCTCGATCCGAAATTAGTTTCTAGTGTTAGTTTTCATCGTTAGGTTTATAGCCCAAATGAGCGGAGGGCTCGCGCGGAACACAGCATTGGGTTAGACTTCACACCACGGACACAACATCTCGGCGAAAACTGCTTGCAGGGCACGGGAGCTGTGCTATTCTTATCCAGCTATGCGTCGAAGGCGGCCGCAAGATGCGCCGCTTACATGGAGGTACACAATGTCTAAGGTTTGCGCCATCTGCGGCAAGCACGCCGTCGCCGGTCGTTCGATCAGCCACTCGCACCGCGTCACCAACCGCAAGTTCCGTCCGAACATCCAGCACGTGACGGTTGTCGTCGACGGCCACAAGAAGAAGATGAACGTCTGCTCCACCTGCCTGAAGTCCGGCAAGGTCGCCCGCTCCTAGTAGCAGACCATCTCATAGCTTTTGCTTAGGGTCGCCTCCGGGCGGCCCTTTTTTGTTGGGCAGGATGCAGGCCTTTGCCACCCCGTCTCTAATCGCGAGCGCTGCAAATCAGACAGTTAAGGGCTCCAGGGAGACGATAAGTGTCTGATTTGCAGCGCTCGGCGTTCATACAGCGGGGTGAACGCCATAGGCGGCGAGACGAGCCTTGAGCCACTCGCGGTCGCGCGCCTGGGCAACGGTGACGCGCATGACTTTGTAGCCACGAGCGGTTATCCCAGCCTCGCGCTGACGCTCGCGCATCATCGCACGCAACACCGAGCCGCTGTTCATCTCGGGATTCTCGTACTTCTCGCCGCCATCGACCTCGAGGTCAACGAGGGAGCCGTCATCCGCCTGAAGCAAGATGTCGAGACGGAGCGGGCCCTTTGAGCCCTCGATGCTCGGAACGGGTGTCTGGATGTCTTTGATGAGATAGCCCAGCTCGATGAGGATGCCGCGAACGATGGACTCGCCGCCGCTCTCGGCCCGGCCGTCCGCATGGGCAACGACCCTGCGTCCGACCCTGATTCCCCGGTAACCAGCACGATGCACCGCGGCGTTGCGAAGGTTCCTCTCGCACGTCAGCCGCGAGGAGATGGCGGAGTCTGCCACGGCAAGCGCATCTGGAAACGGCATGATCGCAGCACAGTCGAGCACGGTTTCCTCGGGAGTCGTGAGCTTGACGCCATTCACCAGACGCGAGGCACGCTTGCTCCTATGACGCACGACCTTGTCGCCCTTTCTACTACCAGAGGAAGCGACCACATGGACCTTGTCGAGATGCGAATACCCCACGTTGAGGCCATACATTACGGCCGCGGTAGTGTGCGAGAACGTCCAGTTGGAATACTTCTCAGACAGGGCCCTCGCAATGTGGCAAACCCGCAGCGCCGGATCGAGACCATCCCAGAAGCTCGTACGGGCAAACAGACCGTCAAGGGGACGCGTGAGAAAGCCGGTCTCGCAAAGGCGACAGAGCTGCCGAGAATCGGAGGCATTCAACGCCAGGAGACAGCGACAGGTCGACTCCGCCTCATCAAAACGGGACAGTACCTTCTCATCGACCTCTCGACGCCTTCTCAACCAGAACGCCCCCTTTCGATTGAGGAGTAGGCTAAGCCATCGACTCGGAGACGTCCACAGAATAGGGGCAGTTGGAACGCGAGCGCTGCAAATCAGACAGTTAAGGGCTTCCAAGAGGCACTAAGTGTCTGATTTGCAGCGCTCGCGAAAAGGTGTGGGCGATGCGGCGCCTATCGGATGAGGAAGACGGCGAGGATGCCGGAGTGGCACTCGATGGTGGCGCCAGCGCGGTCGATGACGTTGGAGATGCCTCGGTCACGCAAGGCATCGACGCGGAAATGGTCGAGCTCCCAGCGCATGCCCGCCTCGCTCACAACGGAGCCGTCGGCAAGGGCCACGAACGAGAAGTGGGCGCCCACAGCCTCCTTCCCAAACGTCCAGCTCGCGCGCCCCTCAGGCGAGAGGATGCGGCACTCGGAGGCATCCTCGACAAGCACGGGCGCAAGGTCGGCGTTGCTCGCCAGCACGCCGAATACCGCAAGCGCATGGTCCATGCGACCCGCGCTAGCGCACGTCACGGTGACGTCAAGCGCCTCTCCCCTCTCGGCAGCGATCTGGCGCGCGCACGAGAATCCGAGGGACAGATCGGTGTCGTACTTCGCCGGGGGAAAGAGCCGGATGCCCAGGCTCCCATGTAGGCCGTGGATGAGCGGCCGCTCGCGCACGTCGTCGGCGGGCGTCACGCCAAGCGTGCCCTCGCTCACCGGGACGTCTGCCGCCGCGCACTCGCGCACCCATGCGAGCGTCTCGGGACTCACGGTATCGGCGTCTCCGCAGAATGCGTCTGGCACGACACCGGCGGCACGACACGCCTCGGCACCTCGATCGATGGCGAGCACCTGGTCTGTCTCGGCGGCAAGACGCGAGACGAGCGCAGGCGAGGAGGGCTCGGGGGAGCCGGCGACAAGCAGCAGGCGCACGGACCTCATGCCTCCTCGGGGTTGGGGCGACGAGTGGCGTCGTCGAACGCCTCGATGGCCGCAAACGAGACGTTGTCATAGTTGTTCGTGAAGATGTCTGCCCACGAGCGGATGAAGTTCTCGTCGCGGTCGTCGTGGTCGTTGTAGATGCCCACGACGTGCAGGCCCACGCGGCGCGCGGAGCGCACGGCAAACGGTGCGTCCTCGAACACCCACGTCTCCTCAAGCGGCGTGCCCAGACGCTCGAGGGCCTCGAGGTAGACATCGGGGAAGTCCTTGTCGCGCCCGTCTCGGACGTCTGCCGTGCACAGGATGTCAGAGAAATAGTCGAGCATGCCGTGGTTGGCGAGCGCCTCGCGCACGAACGCGGTGGGGCTCGAGCTCGCGACCACCATGGGGACGCCGGCCTCTCGCAGGCTCTCGAGCATGGCGCGGGCGCCGGGCATCTCGTGCACCTTGTGCTCGTAGTTGTACGTCACGATGCGCTCGACGTGGTCGAAGATCTCCTGCGCGCTGCCGCCCATGCCAAGCTCGCCGTGGAGGTACTCGCACGTGGCCGGGATGGTCATGGCCTCCACCTTGGCGAGGTCCTCGCCCGTGGCCTGGCGCCCATACGTGCTGAAGAGCTCGGTGAACATGCCGAGCCACATGGGCATGGAGTCGAGAAGCGTGCCATCGCAGTCGAAGATGGCACCGGAGATCTTGGACATGGGGCCTCCCGGCCCGCATCTGCGCGGGCAATCGTCTTGGTCGTCTCAGTTGGCAAGCCAAGTATACGTTGTGGGAGGACATGGCGCGAGAACCGCATCACAGCTGAAATATGGGCGCAGATTGGGTAAAGTAACCCAGGCGGCCAAGGGGCCGCATTTCTATGCACACGATAAGCCCGAGAAGGGCTGGCACCACGGAGGTTGTTCCACATGGCTCGTTATGACTACCGATGCACCGGCTGCGGAAACGTGTTCGAGGTCGAGCACCCCATGTCCGAGCACCCGGCCATCACGTGCCCCGCGTGCGGCAAGCCGGCAGAGCGCGTCTTCTCGGCCTCGGGCATCTCGTTCAAGGGCTCGGGCTTCTACAACACCGACCAGCGCGGCGGCAGCTCCTCCACCGAGGGCACGAGCGGCTGCTCGGGCTGCAGCGGCCACGACTGCGCGAGCTGCGGAAACTAGCAAAGGCGCAAGACGCGCAAGACAAGGGCGGGGACGAGACGAATCCAAGCGTCTCGCCCCCGCCGCCTTTTACGAAGGAAACGTTGGCAAAGGGGCCGTCCCCTCGTCAGCTCACGCGCACGAGGCGTGCGCAGAAGTGGCCATCAGGGCCGTCTGCCGCAGGCACGGACTGGAACATGCCGCGCTCGTCCACCCAGGGGGAGACGAGTGCGCGCCCCTCATCAGGCAGGGAAGCCACGCCCGGGGCATCCAGCACGCCCGCGAGCTCAAAGCCACTCCCCTCCTCGCTTGCGAGAAAGGCATCGACCACGTCCTCGTTCTCGCACGAGAGGACAGAGCAGGTGGCATAGACCAGAGCGCCGCCCGGGGCCACGCGTGCGCTTGCCGCGCGCAGAAGGGAAAGCTGCAGGGACGCGAGCGTCTCGGGGCCGCCCGAGAGAGCGGACTCATCGAGTGCCCAGGCAATCTCGGGATGGCGGCGCATCGTGCCCACGCCGGAGCACGGGGCGTCGACGAGCACAGACTCGAACGAGCCCGAAAGCGCCTCGGGAAGCTCGTCTTGCTCGGCCAGGCGCGTGCCGTCAAACTCCACGCAGCTCACGGAGCAGGAGAGCCCGGCGCGCTCCATGCGCGCGGCAGACTGGCGCACCTTGGACGCCACAAGCTCGCATCCGCAGACGCACGGCTCGGCTCCCAGCTCCTCCATGGCCCGGGCCAGCAGCAGGGACTTGGTGCCACGTCCCTGCCCCACCTCGAGGACGCGACCGGTGCAAGGCGCTGCCACGCGGCAGACGAGCTGCGCGGAGAGGTCTGCCACGGCAACGTCACACGAGCTCACAAGCCCGCTTCCGGCAAGCGAAGCGCCCGAGGAGAGCCGCCAGCTGTCGGGGAGCCCCGTAGGCTCAGGGTTGGCGCCAATCTCACCAAGACGGGAGGAGACCCGGTCAGCCGAGACGCCAGAGCGGCCGCGGGCAACGTAGACGGGCGCAGGGTCGAGCGCGCAGGCGCACATAGCGGCGGCGCGTCGCAGGCCAAGCTCCGCCAGAAAGCGCGCGGCGAGCCACTCGGGATAGCCGGAGGCCACGGAAAGCTCGCGAGCCGAGACGTCCTCTCGCTCGCCACGGGATGCGGCAGCCACCGCCTCGCGGGCGCCATCGACCTCGTCTCGAAGCTCTGCGATGCGCCTGAGCACGGCGTTTGCCATGCGTGCGGCACGCGGCTGCACGCCCCTCACGAGCTCGACGCCCTGGCTCACGGCCACCTGACGCGGCGTCTCGAGGTAGAGGATCTCGAAGGCAGCAAGCCTCAGCGCGTCTCGAACGCGCGGTTGCAGCGACGAGGCGTGGGTGACGAAGGCATCGATCCTGCGGTCGAGCTCGCCAGACGCCACGTTGACCCCGAGGATGAGCCTCGTGGCCAGCGAGCGAGCCTTGCGCCCAAGCATGTCCATCTCGCGAGCGCCCCGCATGAGGTCACGGGCACGGGCGCCACGGCGGCGCTGGGAGCTCAGGATGCGAACCGCGGTCGTGCGGGCGGGACTGGCGACGGCCATCTACACTCGCCCCCAAGTGAGGTTCTCGCCACGAAGGCCGGCGGCCCAGGCGCAGGCCTGCATCTCGCGCTTGCCGTCGGGCTTGACGTCCATGACCTCGAGCGAGCCGTCAGCGCATCCCAGAAGGACGCGGCCACGCGAAACGAGCACCTCGCCCGCCGCCACCGCATCGGAGGCCACGCAGGCACGCATCACGCGCACGCCCTTGCCGGCGACCTCGCAGCGCGCGGGCGCGGCGTCCGTGCTCGCGTTGACGCGGCGAACGTTGGCGAGCGCCCCGTCTGCCGGGTCAAGGCGCATCTCAGCCTTCTCGATCTTGTGGGCGTAGGTCACCTGGCTCTCGTCCTGCTCGATCCACGCAACCGTGCCGTCCCCGATCTGCTCGATGGCCTCGACGAGGGCCTTGGCACCAAGGCAGCCGAGCTCATCGAGAAGCTCGGAGGACGTCTTGCCCGCGACCGGCGTCGACACCTGGGAGCAGTAGGCGCCCGCATCGAGCTCGTGGACCACGCGCATGATGGAGGCGCCGGCACGCTCGTCGCCGGCAAGCACCGCGCGCTGGATGGGGGCGGCCCCTCGCCATCTGGGCAGAAGCGACGCGTGCACGTTGATGCAGCCGAGCGGGAACATCTCGAGCAGCTCGTCTGGCAGGATGCAGCCGTAGGCGGCAACGACGCACAGGGCGGCCTCGCACGAGCGAAGCTCGTCCATGACCTCGGGCGTCATGCGACTGGTCTCTATGACCGGAAGGCCAAGCTCCTGGGCGAGCGCCTTCACGGGGCTCGGCTCGAGGCGCCTGCCTCGTCCCCTAACGGCGTCGGGGCGCGTGACCACGCGGCAGACGTCATGCACCTCGCTCAGGGCGCGAAGCGACGGGCAGGCGAACTCGGGCGTTCCCATGAAGACGATGCGCATGCTATGGCTCCTAGTCGGTCGTGGTCTCGCCGGGACGGGCGCCGGAGGCGATGGCCTGCTCGCACTCCTGCAGCTTCTGGGCGCGCTTGAGCGGGGGCAGGTGGTCCACCATCGTGACGCCGTCGAGATGGTCGATCTCGTGCTGGAGGCACACGGCCAGAAGGTTGCCCTCGGCCTCGTACTGCATGAGGTCGCCGTCGAGGTTCGTGGCGTGGACGATGACGTGGCTCGGGCGCTCGATGTCAACGGAGATGCCCGGGAACGACAGGCAGCCCTCGGAGAACGAGCGCATCGGGCCGTCTGCCTTCACGATCTTGGGGTTGATGAGCACGTAGGGGTTCTCGCTGCCGCGCTCGTCGGTGTAGTCGCAGTCCACGACCACCATGCGGATCATCTCGCCGATCTGGGGCGCCGCAAGGCCGCAGCCATCGGACTCGTACATGTCTTTGAGCATGCGCTTGGCGAGCTTGCGGATGTCGGCGTTGATCTCCTTCACGGGCTCACAGACCTGAGACAGGCGTGGGTCCGGAGCGAGCAGGATGTCCTTCTTGGCGCTCATGGTTCTCCTCATGCGTATTCGAGCCGCGCGGGCGCGCGGCGCAGATGTTCACAATCAATCATCATACCTGCAAGAGGGGCAAGCGCGACAAAGCCGAGAGAATCCGCACAGCTCGGGAGACGCACGCGACAAGAGCGCCAACCGAGAAAGGCAGGCGGCACCCCAGGCACCGCTAGAGCATGTCGTAGGCGTCCACGTCGATGGCGAGCGTGACGCCGCGGCAGGCTGGAAGCGCCCGGGCAGACGCGTCCAGCAGCGGCCCCAGCTCCGCCTCGGGCGGGGCCTTCACCACGATGTGGCGGCGGTAGCGATCCTTCACCTTGGCACGCACGCACTCGGCAGGGCCCAGCACCTCCCACTCGCCCGAAAGGCCCTCCACACGCGAGCGAATCTCGGCCGCGAGCGCGCTCGCGCGCTCGCGAACCGCGCGTTCGGAGAGCCCGGCGAGCGAGACGTTGGCGAGCCTCGAGTAGGGCGGGTAGTACGCCTCGTCGCGCTGCTCGAGCTCGTAGCTGGTGAACGAGGCGCGACCGTGCGTGGCCACGGCCGTAATGGATGGGTGGGTGGCCCAGTAGGTCTGGATGATGACCTCGCCGGGACGCTCTCCCCTGCCGGCACGGCCCGCCACCTGCTCGAGCAGGTGGTACGTGCGCTCGCCGGCGCGAAAGTCCGGGAGCTTCAGCGTGGTGTCGGCGTTCACGACGCCCACGAGCGTGACCTCGGGAAAGTCGAGGCCCTTCGCGATCATCTGCGTGCCCACGAGCACGGCGCACTCGCTGGCATCGAACTGCTCGAGCAGACGCGTGTGCGCGCCCTTCGTGGCCGTAGTGTCCGCGTCCATGCGAATGACGTCGACGTCCTCGGGCAGAAGCATCCGCAGCTCGTCCTCGACGCGCTGCGTGCCCACGCCATATTGGGCCAGGTAGCGGCTGCCGCAGTTGGGGCACTTAGTGGAGGGGTCCGGATAGGCGCGCACCGGCCAGACGCTGCCACAGGTGTGGCAGGCCAGGCTGTGCGTGCGCTCGTGGTAGGTGAGCGCCGTGGAGCAGTGCGGGCACGTGGGCACGCAACCGCATTCACGGCACATGAGGAAGCTCGCAAACCCACGGCGGTTGAGCAGAAGCACCGACTTCTCGCGCTTCTCGGCACGGTCGAGCAGGGCTTCTCTCAGGGGCGAGGAGAACACCGAGCCGCCCTTGGGGCTAAACGTCGAGCGCATGTCCACGATGCGGACGGACGGCAGCTGGGAAATGCCGGGGCGCTCGGGCATGCGCACGCGGCACCAACGGGCCCCGCGCCAGCTGCCCGCGCGGCAGCGCTCGAGGCTCTCGAGCGAGGGTGTGGCGCTGCCAAGCACAAGCGCCGCACCGCGCAGGCGGGCGAGCTCGGCCGCGGCCTCGCGCGCGTGGTAGCGCGGCGCCTGGTCCTGCTTGTAGGAGCCCTCGTGCTCCTCGTCCACGATGATGAGGCCCACGTTGGCAAGCGGGGCGAACAGCGCCGAGCGCGCGCCCACCACCACGTGGACCTGCCCGCTTCTGGCAAGGTCCCACTGGTCGAAGCGCTCGCCGGTGGACAGGCGCGAGTGCAGGATGGCGACGTCATCGCCGAAGCGGCTGCGAAAGCGCCCCACGGTCTGGGCCGTGAGCGAGATCTCTGGCACGAGGACGATGGCGCCCTTTCCCTGCTCGCGGACGCGCTCGATGGCGTCCAGGTACACCTCGGTCTTGCCCGAGCCCGTGACGCCGTCGACGAGCACCACGTCACCGACGCCGGCGTCCGTGGCCCGCGCGATGGCGTCGAGCGCCTCGACCTGACCTTCCGTGAGGTGCGCTGGGCGCGGCGCGGCGGCGCTCGAGAGCGTGGAGGCCTCCTGCCCCCCGCGGATGCGGCGGCGATGCTCGACCGAGACGAGCCCGCGCTTCGCGAGGGCGCCGACGACGCTGCCGGCCCCGGGCACCATGGCGGAGAGCTCGGCGACGCGCATGGGGCCTGCCGCGAGCGCCTCCACGACCTGGCGCTGGCGACTGGCGTTGCGGCGGGGCACGAAGCCACGCCCCGTGACCGTGAGGGATGTCCAGCGGTCGTCAACGGCCTTCGTGCGATCCACGACGAGCCGCCACTCACCCGCCTCGTCACGCAAGACGCGGGTGGTCTGGCCGGGCGCCAGCATGAGGCGCAGGCACACGGACGTGGGCGCCGCATACTCCCGGGCCATCCATTGGGCGAGGCACGCTCCGGCACGGTCGAAGGCGGGCTCCGCAAGCACGCGTTCCACGGGCAGCACGCGCAGGGGGTTCACGCCCTCGGCGAGCTCGTCTGCGACGTCCACCACATATCCCACGACCGCACGGTGCGCAAAGCTCACGAGCACGGTGCAGCCAACGGCGCACGCATCCGCAAGCTCGTCGGGGATGGCGTAGTCAAAGCACCCGTCGATGGCACGGGTGGGTATGTCGGGAACGACCTTTGCGTATCTCATGTGCTCAAGTGTGCCACCTCGCGGGGACAAAAATGGCGAGAAGGGAAAGCTCCCCTCTCGCCATTCTCAAACCTCGCTAGATGCGGCGGCGTCTTCGCAGTCCGAACGCGATGAGCGCGAGGGCCTTGCGGCCGTGACGCGCGAGGCGAGCACGCGAGTCCCGGGAAATCGCGAGACGACGAGTAGAGGTCGGCTTGTGCGGCATGACCTTCTCCGATCCATATTATGAGAAGGAGGAGGCCAGACCTGCACACCCTCCTTTAGATATACGTGGGAGGCAGCATATCAATACCGCAAGGAATACCCCCCCCCCGCATATCCAATCGGGAGGTCAGACGGCCTGTAAATGGCAACGGGGCCGAGGCAAGCATGCCCCGGCCCCGCATCTAAAGAGAGGTGAGAGTTTACCCCGACACCAATGTCGCCGTTAGGCGAGCTCGGCCACCGCGGCCTTGAGCTCATCGGTGCGGTTCGTGGCCTCCCAGGTGAAGTCGGGGTCCTTGCGGCCAAAGTGGCCGTAGGCGGCCGTCTTCTCGAAGATGGGGCGACGCAGGTCGAGGTCGCGGATGATGGCGCCCGGGCGCAGGTCGAACACGCGCTTGACGGCAGCCTCGATGACGCGGTCGCTCACCGTGCCCGTGCCCTTCGTGTCCACAAGGACGGAGAGCGGGTGCGAGACGCCGATGGCGTAGGCGAGCTGCACCTCGCACTTGTGCGCAAGGCCTGCGGCCACGATGTTCTTGGCAACCCAGCGCGCGGCGTAGGCAGCCGAGCGGTCCACCTTCGTACAGTCCTTTCCGGAGAAGGCGCCGCCGCCGTGACGGCCCATACCGCCGTAGGTGTCCACGATGATCTTGCGGCCGGTGAGGCCCGTGTCGCCCATGGGGCCACCCACGACGAAGCGGCCCGTGGGGTTCACGTAGATGTCGGCGTCCTTCCAGGGGATGTTCGCCGCGTCAAGAACCGGGGCGATGACGTGCTCGGTGACGTCCGCCTTGATGAGGCCCATGTCCTCGATCTCGGGGTCGTGCTGCGTGGACACCACGACGGCCGAGACCTCGACGGGGCGGTCGCCCTCGTAGCGCACCGTGACCTGGGTCTTGCCGTCGGGGCGCAGGTAGGGAAGCTCCCCGGACTTGCGGACGTCCGCAAGCCTCTTGGCAAGGCTCTGCGCCAGGTAGATGGGCATGGGCATGAGCACGTCGGTCTCGTCGGACGCGTAGCCGAACATCATGCCCTGGTCGCCGGCGCCGATCTTGTCGAGCGGGTCCTCGGTGCGGCCGGCCTGGGTGTCGTAGGACTCGTCCACGCCCTGGGCGATGTCGGGGCTCTGGCCGTGGATCATGGAGATGACGCCGCACGTCTCGCAGTCGAAGCCGTACTTGGCGCGGTCGTAGCCGATGCGCTTCAGGGTCTTGCGGGCGATGTCCTGCACGTCCACGTAGGCCTGGGTGCGAATCTCGCCGGCCACGACGATCGTGCCCGTAGTTGCGAACGTCTCGCAGGCGCAACGCACGTTGTCCACGTTGGCGGGCTGGCCGTTGGGGGCCACGTAGCCCTCGGCCTGCAGGCGCGCCTCCTTCTCCAGGATCGCGTCGAGCACGGCGTCGCTGATCTGGTCGCAGACCTTGTCGGGGTGTCCCTCGGTCACCGACTCGCTCGTGAAGTAGTAGCTCTCCTGGTTGGCCTGGCTCTCTGCCATCGGCTCTCCTCTCCGGCGGTCTCCCGCCAGCTCTATGGGCGGCCGGACACGCCGGCGCCCCGGAGACGAAAAAACGTCCCCCGTGCCTTTGCAAAGGGGACGTTGATGACGCAAGTCATGCCTCCCCCGTCTTCCGACCGCTGCCGCGGCCGCCGAGAATTGGCACCCTGCCCGCAGGTGCGGGTGGGTTGTCGGAGCGTCATCGGGCTCGGTCCCTCGGCTCTATGCGTCCAGGCGCTGTGGCCTTGACGCCTCTTGACGAGCGCCCTTATCGGGCCAAGACAGTGTATTCCCTCGCGGCGTGGCTGTAAACAAAGAAATTATGTAAACTTCTCTGCTCAAGGGCCGTTTATTGTCAAGTTGATAGGGTATACAACGCAAGTCTGGGGCTTGGCGGGCAAAGGCCCCTTTATTATGTACGCGGAACGAAAACGCACTGCACAAGGAGTCTCCACGTGAGAACAGCGTTCAAGATCTTCAAGCGCGACCTCAAGCGAATACTGGCGAACCCCGTCGCCATCGTCATCGCCATCGGCGTGGCGATCATCCCCTCCCTCTACGCGTGGTTCAACATCCTCGCGAACTGGGACCCCTACGAGAACACGAGCACGGTGCCCATCGCCGTCGTGATCGAGGACGAGGGCGCCCAGATCGGCGACATGGGCGAGATAAACGCCGGCGACATGATCGAGGAGCAGCTCAAGGAGAACACCCAGCTTGGCTGGACGTTCGTCGACGACGAGCAGCAGGCCCTCGACGGCGTGAGTGCCGGCACCTACTACGCCGCCTTCGTGGTGCCCAAGGACTTCACGGCAACGCTTGGCGGCGTGCTCGACGGCAAGACCGACCAGGCCCACATCGCCTACTACGTGAACGAGAAGGTCAACGCCATCTCGCCCAAGGTGACCGACACCGGCTCCACCACGCTCGAGACGCAGATCGCCAACCAGTTCGTGGAGGTCGCCGCCTCCACGATCGTCGAGAAGGTCCAGGGTCTGTCGGGACGCGTGCTCGACGGGGCAGACGATGCCGTGGCAAGCGCCACGCAGGACCTCACGGACGTCCAGACGCTGCTCTCAGGACTCGCAGACGACCTCGACGGCACGCAGGGGCTCATCGTCAGCGCCCGCGGCACCGTCTCGAGCGCCCGCGGCACGCTCTCCCAAATCAAGGGCACCTCCACGTCCCTCTCGAGCGCGCTGTCCACGTCCATGGGCACGCTCTCCCAGACGCGCACGCAGGCCCAGCAGCTCGGTGCCCAGCTCTCGAGCGCCCTTGGCACGTCCATCTCCACCGTCTCGGGCATCTCGAGCCGCGCCAACTACGACATCGGCCTCATCACCGGCGACATCGGCTGGGCCCAGGGCCAGCTCGACGGCGCCATCTCGCAGGCAGACGCCCTCAACACCAACACGTTCGCAACCGTGCGCGCCGCCCTTGTCGACGTCCGCAGCAAGGTGAACGCCGCCGTCCCCGACGGCACGCCCGGCAAGGACGAGTCGCTTGCCGCCATCGACTCGGCCATCTCCTCGCTCGACGGCCTGAGCGCCCAGACGTCTGGCCAGATCGAGCACCTCAAGGGCGTCTCCAGCAACATCAAGGGCGCCAACGACTCGGTGCGCAACCTCTCCACCAGCGTGAACGACGCCGTTCAGTCGAGCGCCCAGACCCTCTCCGGCATGCAGGGCACGCTTGCCACCACCACCCTGCCGGCCCTCTCGAACTCGCTTGACGCCTTCGCAGACGCCGGCGGCCAGCTCGTGGGCCTCACCGGCGCGCTCTCCCCCATGCTCGACCAGGCAGATGGCACGCTCGCCCAGCTCGACACCGTGCTCTCCCAGAGCTCAGACGCCGTCTCCAAGACGTCGGGCTCGCTGAGAGACGCCGCCTCGGGCGTCGGCGGCCTTGCCACCGACGTCTCCGCCATCCAGAGCGCCGAGACGTTCTCGCTGCTCAAGGACGCGCTTGACCTCGACGCCGACCAGGTGGGCCAGTTCATGGGCTCGCCCGTGGACATGGTGTCGCAGGCCATCTACCCCGTGGAGAACTACGGCAGCGGCGTTGCCCCCTTCTACACGAACCTCGCCCTGTGGGTGGGCGGCTTCGTCCTCGTGGCCATCTACAAGCTCGAGGTGGACGAGGAGGGCGTCGGCAAGTTCAAGCCGTGGCAGGGCTTCTTTGGCCGCTGGCTGCTCATGAACCTGCTCGGCCAGCTCCAGGCCATCATCTGCTGTGTGGGTGACATCATGCTGGGAATCCAGTGCCTGAACCCGGTGGCCTTCGTCTTCGCCGGCATGGTCGAGAGCTTCGTGTACGTGTTCTTCATCTACGCGATCTCGGTGGCGTTCAAGCACATCGGCAAGGCCATCGCCGTGCTGCTCGTCATCCTGCAGATCCCGGGTGCCTCGGGCACCTACCCCATCGAGATGATGCCGAACTTCTTCAAGGCCGTGCACCCATGGCTGCCGTTCACCTACGGCATCAACGCCATGCGCGAGGCCATCGCCGGCTTCTACGGCAGCTACTACCTGGATAACATCCTCATGCTGCTCGTATTCCTCATCCCGGCGCTGCTCATCGGCGTCACGGCCAGGCGCCACCTGCTCAACATCAACGCGCTGTTCGACCGCAGGCTCGGCGACACGGACCTCATGATCACCGAGCGCACGGGCATGGAGGGCGCGCACTTCCGCCTGTCCACCATCGTGAAGGTCCTCATGAACTCCGGCGAGTACAAGACCGTGTTCACCGAGCGCGCAGCCAAGTTCGAGCTCATGTACCCCACGCTCATCAGGCGCGGGTTCGCAGCCCTCATCTGGGTGCCCCTCGTGCTTCTCGCGCTGCTGTTCCTGGTGCCGCACAAGTTCGCCGCGCTCATGGTGTGGATCGCCTCGCTCGTCATCATCTGCACGTTCCTCATCGTGGTCGAGTACCTGCACTCGCGCGTGATCGAGAAGACCACGCTCGCCGACATGAGCCGAGACGAGCTCTACGACCTGCTCGACGACGAGCTGCGCCAGGAGTTCATGGCCTTCGCCCCCATCGACAAGATGCGCCTCGACCACTCGGGGCTCGCAGGTCTCTGCACGAACGCATCCACTGACGGCAAGGAAGACACATCCACGGACGACAAGCCCGAGAAGGGAGGCGAGGCATAGATGAGCAAGCTCATGAGCCTCATCAGGCGCGACTTCCACAACCTGCGCGGCAACGTCATCAGCCTCGTCGTGATCGTGGGCATCATCGTCGTTCCCACGTTCTACGCATGGTTCAACATCGCCGGCAGCTGGGACCCCTACGGAAACACCAAGAACCTCAAAGTGGCCGTCGCCAACTCCGACCGCGGCTACTCATCCGAGCTCATGCCCATCGAGCTCAACTTTGGCGAGCGCGTCGTGAGCGACCTGCGCGAGTCCACCTCCATCGGCTACACCGTGACGAGCGAGGAGGACGCCCTCGAGGGCGTGCGCTCCGGCGAGTACTACGCCGCCGTCGTGATCCCGGAGGACTTCTCGGTCGACATGATGACCGCACTTTCCGAGAACCCAATCAAGCCGCAGGTCAAGTTCTATCAGAACGAGAAGGCCAACGCGATCGCCCAGATCGTCACGAACAAGGCGAGCTCTGCCATCGAGAAGGACATCGACGAGTCGTTCGCCGAGTCCATCACCACGGTGGGCGCGGGAGTCCTCGACCAGCTCGACAACTACCTGGATGACGACAAGGTCTCCGAGGTGGCCCAGAAGCTTGACGAGGCCATCGACAAGGGCTGCGAGACGCTCACCTCCACCGCCTCCGACGTGCGCGGCTTCGCGAGCCTGCTCAGCTCCACGCAGGGGTTGCTCGGCAGCGGCTCGGGCACGTTCGACTCCTCGCTCTCCTCCACGCTCGATGTTGGCAACACGCCGCGCTCCACCGCGGGCAACGTCCGCAGCCTCGGCGACGCGCTCGACGGCGCCACCGACAGCCTGAACGACACGCTCGCGAGCAGCGCCGCGAGCCTCGACGGCGTCGCGAGCGCCATCGACAAGGCGCTTGACGCGGCAGATGGCCCCACCGACGACCTCAAGAGCGCGCTCGAGAGCGCACAGGGGCTCGCGAGTAAGAACGCAAGCACGCTCTCTGGCCTGGCCGGAAAGCTCGGGGACGCCGCAGGCGCCGCTCAGACCGCCATGGACGCGATCGATGCCGAGCGCAACAACCTCGACCCCGACGCCGCCGACTACGCCATCCGCTATGCCGCGCTCACGCGCGCCTACAACGCGGCCTCTGCGCTCAAGGACACCTCGACCGAGAACCAGCAGCGCGTCCAGACCGCCGCAGACCAGATGAGCGAGCTTGCCGGCAAGCTTGGTGACGGCGCGAGCCACATCGACTCCATCAAGGCCAACACCGCCCAGACGCGCAGTGACCTCCAGGCAACCGTCGCGGTCGCCAAGGCAAGCATCGGCTCCGTGCAGGGCACCTACGAGAGCACGCTCAAGGGCACGCTCTCCACGCTCGCAGGCCAGATCTCTGACGCCGCCTCGAACGCGGACGGCATCACCTCGAGCCTGAACGACACGCTGAGCTCCGTGAGCTCCACCGCCGGCCAGGCCGCAAGCTCCATCGGCAACGCCGCAACCGCGCTCAACAGCGCCGCAGACGCCCTCGACAAGGCCTCCTCCAAGATGAGCGACCTGCACGCACGCCTGCGCGCCGCGCTCGACTCCGATGACGTCTCGCAGGTGAAGACCGTGCTCTCCGCCAACCCGACGGACCTCGCGGCGTTCATCTCCTCCCCCGTGTCGGTCGACCGCAACCCCGTTTACGCCATCGAGAACAACGGCAGCGCCATGGCGCCGTTCTACACGACGCTCGCCATCTGGATCGGCGGCGTGGTGCTCGCCGCGCTCGTGAAGACCAACGCCAGCGAGCGCGCCATGGAGGAGACGGGCGCCTCGCACACGCAGGCCTATGTCGCGCGTCTCGTGCTGTTCGCGCTGGTGGGCCTGCTGCAGAGCAGCCTCATCTGCGCCGGTGACCTGTACTTCCTTGGCGTCCAGTGCGCCCACCCCGTGCTGTTCTTCCTTGCGGGCTGGGTGGCGAGCTTCACGTTCGTGAACATCATCTACGCGCTCACGGCCTCGTTCGGCGACGTGGGCAAGGCCATCGCCGTCGTGCTCATGGTCATCCAGGTGGCAGGCTCTGGTGGCACGTTCCCACGCCAGATGCTTCCCGAGACGTTCCAGGCGATCTATCCGTTCCTGCCGTTCGTCCACGCCGAGAACGCCATGCGCTCGGCGATGTTCGGCCTGTACGGCAATGACTTCTGGACCTGCCTGGCCACGCTCGCGGCCTTCATCATCCCGGCGCTCCTGCTGGGCCTGCTGCTGCGCCGGCCCGTCATCCGCCTCAACGACTGGGTGGAGGAGAAGCTCGAGAGCACGAAGCTCATGTAGCGCGCAACCATATTGACAAGTGCCCCGGAACCGCAGAATCATGCGGCTCCGGGGCACTTTCATTTGGAGATTTGCTACGCAGTATTAGCCTTCAGGGCCACACTTGGGCAGCCATTCAAGTCTAAAGTTGCGTCTTTAGAACGCGCCTAGGCGATGAACGAGAGGTCGAGCTCTCGGGACTGGCCGCCGCGAACGCCCAGCAGCAGATACTCGTGGTTGCCCTTGGCGCCCGTGATGGCGCTCTCGCAACAGCCCTGCACGGCAAGCCCAGCTTCCTCGAAGGCGCCGGCCACGCGCTTAACGGCCTTGCGACGCACCTCGGGGCGGCGCACGACGCCACCCTCCCCCACGTCCTCCCGCGCTGCCTCGAACTGGGGCTTCACCAGCGTGAGAAAGCGCCCAGATGGGCTGAGAAGCTCACACACGGCCGGCAGCACCGTGAGCACCGAGGTGAACGACACGTCACAGACCGCCAGGTCATACGTGCCGCTATTCTGTTCGTTGGGAACGTCGACGATGTTCGTGCGCTCCAGCAGCGTCACGCGCTCGTCTTGGCGAAGCGACCAGTCGAACTGGGCATAGCCCACGTCCACCGAGGTCACATGACCCGCGCCTCGAGACAGCAGGCAGTCCGTGAAGCCACCGGTGGAGCAACCCACGTCAATGCAGGTGAGCCCCGTGGGGTCAACGCCAAAGAAGTCGAGACCGCGCTCGAGCTTAAGCCCACCGCGGCTCACATAAGGAAGCGAGCCACGAACATGCAGCTCGCAGCCGGGACGGACCTGCGTCCCGGCAGAGGTGTAGCGCATGGAGGAGCCGGAGACGTCACCGGCCATGACGGCGCGCATGGCGTCATCCTTGGAGCGAAAGAAGCCCTGCGCCACGAGCTCCTCGTCAAGCCTGCGCTTAGGCACGGCTACTTGGCCTCGTTGGCCGCAGGGTCAGAATCGGACGCATCCGAGGAGCCAGAGTCATCAGAAGACTCCCCATCCTCGGCGTCCTGCTCGGGCGAGACGGGCTCCGCGAGCCGCTCGCGCTCCTCGGGCGAGAAGGCCGCCTTGTCCACCAGGTCGACAGCCCGCGTGCCCAGCGCAATGGCCTCGTCAAACAGGTCGAGCGAGCGCTCGAGCGACGTGTCCTTGTTGCGGACGTCTGCGATGATCTCATCGAGACGAGCCGTGACGTCGCTGAAGCGCTCGTATCCGGAGGTGTCGGGACCCTTGGCCATGATGGCTACTCGCCCTCGTTCGCCCAGTCGGGCACGGGCATGTCTGCGAGCTCGTCATCAGCAACGCTTGCACCCTCATAGTCGTCAGACGCCTGCTCGTCATAGGCGTTGGCCTCGGCAGCCTCGCGCTCGCGAGCCTGGGCAACGACGTCAACGCCGGCGTCGATGTCGGCCTGAATGCGGCCAAGCACGCCGTTGACGAAGTGGTTGGACTCCTCGGAGCTGCCAAAGGCCTTCGCAAGCTCAACGCACTCGTCAATGGCCACGGCGGGAGCAACCTCGTCTACGAACAGCATCTCATACAGCGCGATGCGCAGCAGGTTGCGGTCGGTCGCGGAGACGCGAGAGAGGCTCCAGTTGCGCGTGGCGCCAGAGAGGACGGCATCGATGTCTGCCAGATGCTCGTCGGTGCCGCGGGCGAGAAGCTCGCCGTACTCATCGAGCGGACCCTCGGAGAGCGCGTACTCGCCGGAGAGGACGTCCGCCACGGAGCGGCCGCAGGCCTCGGCCTGGAACAGAAGCTGAAGGGCGTTGCAGCGCGAGAGCGTGCGGCCACCGATGTGCTTGTGGTTGGAAGACAAGACTTACTCCTTGGGGAAGACGAGTTCATCGATGCAGACGTCGATGCTCGAGACACGAACGCCGATCTGGGCGTCCACGGCCTCGGCAACGGCGGCGCGGACCCCCTCGGCGAGCTTGGTGAACGGGTAGCCAAAGAACACGACGAGACGGACGGTGATGGCGATGGCGTCGCCATCGACGACGCTGCACTCGACGGCGCTCGTCGTGGGCTGGGGCTTGGAGGTCAGCATGGCGATGATGCCGCTCGCGATGTCCTTGCCGTAGACGGAGGCAACGCCCTCGACCTTCTCGGCCGCGGCGCTCACGATCGTGGTGACGACGTTCTTGGAGACGCCCATGCCCGCGATTCTCAGCTCATTGCTCATGACTGCCCCTTTCGAGGTGAAAGTGCCCGCGTGCCGCAGCTGGCACGCGGGCCGTGTGACTAGTACGCTAGACGCGCGCGACGAACTTGCCCTCTCGGGTGTCGACCTTGATGACGTCACCCTCGTTGAGGTACATCGGCACCTGGATGACGGCGCCCGTCTCGACCGTGGCCGGCTTGCCGCCGCCCTGGACGGTGTCGCCCTTGAAGCCCGGGTCGGTCTTGGTGATCTCGACCTCGATGAACATGGGCGGCTGGACGGTGAGCAGGTCCTCGTCGGCGTACATGAGCTGGCAGACGTCGTTCTCCTTGAGCCACTTGGAGTTGTCGCCGATGAAGTCGGCGGGCACGGGGATCTGCTCGTAGGTGGTCATGTCCATGAAGTAGTAGTTGTCACCGTCGTTGTAGAGGTACTGCATCTCCTTGGTGGAGAGCATGACGGAGTCGAACTTGGAACCGGCGTTGCAGGTCTGGTCGCCGATGACGCGGCCGGAGCGGAGGTCCTTGATCTTGTAGCGAACGAAGGCGCCGCCCTTGCCCGGCTTGACGTGCTGGAACTCAACGAGCGTGTAGATCTTGTCCTTGATCTTGAGGCCCATGCCGTTCTTGAACTCGGCGGTGCTGATCTGCTGCATCTAAAGACTCTCTTCCTGTCTTTGGCCCGCGGCTGTGCAGGCCACATACGTTCATGCAATCTGGAATTGTAGCACGGTCGAAATGAGCCCCGCACGCTCGCGGCCCATCCTCCCAAGAGCTGCACACAAGCGCAGCGTCTTGCGCTAGTCGTCCTTGTCGTGACGAAGCATCGAGGGAATCTTGGGGATGGCGCGCACGCCGGCCTTCATGACGTCGAGCAGCGACGGGCTGCGCTGGATGCGGTCCTCGGGGACGTGCTCGCGAACGGCACGGAGCGTGGCCTTGTTGTCCCTCGTGGAGAAGATGAACTTGTTGCCATCCCTCACGAAGATGGCGAAGCGGCTGATCTTCTTGCCGGGGAGCACCTCGGCGGCCACGTAGTCGACCTCCTCCCAGGGAATCTGGACGAAGTCCTCGCGGTTGCGCTCGTTGTAGAACTCGAACGCGCGGTCCCCCACCATGACGTCTCCGTACTCGCCGAGGCCAGAGAGGAACGACGCCTTCTCCGTGTACTCGACCTTTGTGTTCTGCGACTGCGCCATGCGCGTGCATCCCTTCTAACAAAAGAGGCGGGCCACACCACTGTAGCAGGGTGCGGCCCGCCAGAGCGAGGCTCAACTCATGCGGCGAGCGCTCGCGCGAACGTGCAATGGCCTACATGAAGCCGAGGAGGCGTCCGATGATGCCCACGGCGAAGAGGGCCAGGATGATGACGATCGGGCTGACCTTCTTCTTGAGGAGCTTGCAGACCAGCAGGGTCAGGCACACGGCGGCAAGGCCGGGGATGAGCTGATCGAGGTTAGCCTGAAGCGTGGTGACCTTCACCTGATCAAGGGCGTTAGCACCGATGGAGTTATACATCGTCAGTGCTTCCTTGACACCCTCAGAACCGGAGGGCAGGTTAGCCCAGTCGATAAAGGCGCCAGCAGACTGCGTGACCTTGGAGACGACCGGGGTGAAGGAGATGGACACCCAGCGCTCGACCAGGGCGCCGATGATGAACATACCCAGGATGGAAGCGCCCTCGGTGACCTTGCCCATCAGACCGCCGGAGAGGTCCTTGGCGATGGAGGAGCCGACCTTGTAGCCAAACTCCTGCGTGTACCACAGGAAGGCGTAACGGATGATGTTCCACGCGAAGAAGAACAGCAGCGGACCGGCGATGCTGCCGGACAGGGCCAGGGAAGCGCCCAGAGCGCCCAGAATCGGGCGAAGGGTGAACCAGAAGGCGGGGTCGCCGACGCCGGCGAGCGGGCCCATCATACCGACCTTGACGCCCTGAATGGCGACGTCGTCAATCGGAGCACCGTTGGCGCGCTCCTCCTCGAGAGCGAGGGTAACGCCAATGACGGGGGCGGAAACATAAGGGTGGGTGTTATAGAACTCCAGGTGGCGCTTAAGAGCGGCAATCTGGTCATCCTTGCTGGTGTAGAGCTTCTTGATCGCAGGGATCATTGCGAAGCACCAGCCGCCGTTCTGCATACGCTCGTAGTTCCACGAGCCCTGAAGGAACTGATGACGGAAGCAAACCTTCTTGCGGTCAGCCTTGGTGAGCTGAATCTTGTTCTCTGCCATATGTATCACTCCCCTCCTACTCGTAATCGTTCAGAATGTCGCCGAGCGGGTCGCCGGAGCCACCGCCCATGCCGCCACCCTGCTTGGCCAGATCCTTAAGGCCAAGGTAGATGAGGGCAAGGGAGATGCCGATGAGGCCAAGGGCGATCAGCGTGAGCTGAGGGATGGCAGCAAGGACAAAGCCGAGGATGAAGAACGGCCAGGTCTCCTTGGTGGCCATCATGTTGATGACCATGGCGTAGCCCACGGCAGCGACCATGCCGCCGCCGACGGCCATGCCGCCGGAGAGCCATGCGGGCATGGCGTTGAGCGCGCTCGTGACGGCCTCAGCAGGGATGACGCAGAGCAGCGCGGCCGGAATGGCAATACGAACGCCCTGCATGCAGATGGCGAGGATCTGCCAGACCTCAATGCCCTTGAAGTCGCCCTTCTCGGCGCAGGCGTCCATGGCGTGGACGATGCCCGTGGCGAGCGTACGGCAAATCATCGTGAGGAAGAGGCCGGCGACAGACAGCGGGATGGCCAGGGCCACGGAGGTGGTGATAGCGTTGCTCGCATCAGCGTTGCCGCCGTTGAGGGCCAGGACCATGATGATGGCCGAGGCGACGGAGGCAAGCGCGGCGTCAGGCGCCACGGCGGCGCCGATGTTCGCCCAGCCGAGGGCGATCATCTGGAGCTGACCGCCAAGGAGGATGCCCTCCTGCAGGTGGCCGCTGACAAGGCCGATGAGCGTGCACGCCACCAGGGGCTGGTGGAACTCGAACTCATCGAGGATGCCCTCCATACCAGCAAGGAAGGCAACGATGACGATCAGGATAATCGTGATTGGAGACATGTGTCAGACCCTCCCTTACTTAGCCTGGGCGGCCAAGTCTGCCTTGGCCTTCTTGAGCATCTCGTCGATGTTCTCGGACGCGTCGGACGGAACCTTGCGAGCCTCAAACTTGACGCCGAGCTCCTTGAGCTTCTCGATAGTCTTAACGTCGTCCTCGCCCATGGCGATGGCGTTCGTGACGACGACCTTGCCGACGGAGTGCGCCATGGAGCCGATGTTGGCGTTCTTGATGTCAACGCCGCCCTCGATGCACTTGAGAAGGTCCTGCGGGGTCTCGAACAGCAGGAACGCCTTGGTGGCGCCGAAGCGCGGGTCCTTGGCGACCTCGACCATCTTGGAGATGGGCACGACGTTGGCCGGAACTCCTGGAGGCGCGGCCTGCTCGATCATGGTCTTGCGCAGCTCGTCGTGGGCGACGCCGTCGGAGACCACGATGATGCGGTTCGGCGCGATCTGCTTGGTCCAGGCGGTAGCCACCTGACCGTGGAGCAGACGCGTGTCGATGCGCACGGCCGCGATGTCGATCTTGCCGTTGCCGAGCACCGTGCCCGGGGCGATGGCGCCGGCCTTGGCGACCGCATCCTTCGTCGCAGGCGCCTTGGGCTCGAGCGACTCGGGAAGGACGCGCACGCCCTTGCGAGCCTCGGCCGTGAGGTGCGCGGCGATCTGGTGGGCCGTCTTCGTGGCGTCCATGCGGGCCGAGTACGCCTCGATGAGCATCGGCAGGTTGAGACCCGTCACGATGGCCCACGTGTCGTGGCCCTTTACCAGCGCGCTCGTCTGATTGAACGGCGTGCCTCCCCAAAGGTCCACCAGGAACAGGACCTGCTCCTGGTCCTCGAGGGTGCCAACGGCCTCCTCGAGGTTGGCCCTGAACTCGTCAGGGCCCATGGAGGGCTTGAGGCTCACGACGGCAACGTTCTCCTGGTCACCGAAGACCATGGAGCCCGTCTGCCGAACGCCCGCCGCAAGCTCGCCATGGCTTGCTAGGACAATTCCTACCATTCCTACCTCCCATGCACTTATGGGGTCCAATCCGGAACGAATGAATAATAGGGCACAGGCTTAGTGATGTGGAGATTAAGCTATCAAATATTGCAGAAACTGTTGCTCGCAATATTGATGCTTATTTTGCAGTATACTTAAGAGTTTGCAATGTGCCAACGCTAGCAATTTGTCACGCATAATTGGAACACTTAATTGCTTAAGTAAAGACCGACCTGCAAATAGTGCAGGTCGGTCACTTAACTTTTCGATGCCGTTCACAGATTTCTGTAGAAATGCCGCTCAGCTCACGCAGAGCGCTCTGCTTTGGCATCATCGCAGGTCAGGCGCAAGAAAAATTGTTTCTCACTAGCACGGAATGACCGTGAGCTCGTGCGGCGATTCGGTGAACGGCTCATATCCGTCCTCAGTGACGAGGCCGAAGTCCTCGAGGCGGATGCCGAACTTGCCCGGAAGGTAGATGCCCGGCTCGATCGTGATGACAGCCCCTGCGGGAATGGGCTCCATGTTGCGACGGTTGAAGTTCGGCTCCTCGTGAATCTCGACACCCACGCCATGGCCCAGGCCGTGCTTGTAGTAGTCGCCGTAGCCGGCGTCGGTGATGACCTTCACGGAGTGGTCGAAGACGTCCTTGCCAATGACGCCGGCGCGGGCCATGGCGGCGCACTCCTCGTGGGCCTGGCGCACGACGTCATAGACGTGGCGCTGCTCCTCGGTAGGCTCGCCCACGCAGACGGTGCGCGTCATGTCGGCGTGATAGTCGGCCACGGTGGCGCCGTAATCCATGACGATCATGTCGCCCTTCTCGACCACGCGGGGACCGGGCTGGGCGTGCGGGTTGGCGCCATTGGGACCACTCGCGATGATTGTGCCAAAGGACAGGCCATCGGCGCCGTGGGAGAGCATGTAGTTCTCGAGCTCGGCGCGAATCTGCTGCTCGGTAAGGCCCGGCTTGATGCAGCCGCAGATGTGGCGGAACGCCTCGTCGGTCACCTTTTGGGCGGCGCGCATGAGCTCGACCTCCTCGGCATCCTTCACGGCGCGCAGCTTCACGAGGTCGCCATGCAGGCGCGGCAGCAGGCACGCGACGGAGCGCTCGGCAAGCGCCGCCTGCAGGGCGTCGAAGAACTCGAGGGTGCACGTGTCCTCGACGGCCACGACGCGGGCATGGGCCTCGCGGATGCGATCTGCGGCCCACTCGTGGGCGCCCATGATGGTCTCGTCGAGCTCCCAGGCGGTGTTGTCGCCCAGACGCTCGCAGAAGGTGTTGTAGTAGCGAGAGTCGGTGTGGAGCAGCTGGCGCGTCGGCGTGATGACCACCGTATGGGCCACCTCGTCGTCGAACGTGCGCTCGCAGCCCGTGAGCCAGCGCAGGTCGGGGTTGTTGCGAAGGATCACGGCGTCATAGCCGCGCTCCTCCATGATGTTGCGGAGCTTGGCGATGCGCGCGGCGCAGGCCTTCTCGTCTGCCATGGGTCTTCCTTTCCACGAAGGTGTATACGCAAGTCCAAGAAAAGGCGCGGCCGGGTGGCCACGCCAGGGAATGCTAGTTTGTCTCGGTCTGCGCCTCGCGGGCACGGCGGCGGGCGAGCTTGCGACGGCTCTTGCACCAGCCGCTGAGGTGCTCGAGCAGCAGCTCGTCGGGCACGGACGTGAGGCGCACGCGGCCAAAGCCAAGCGGCAGCGCGAGCATGAAGCGGTTCGAGCGGGCAAGCTCCTCGGCCTTGAGGCAGTCGAGCAGCGTCTGGGGGTCGACGACGCAGGCGACCTCGGCGAGGCCGAACTTCTCGAGCAGGCCGTCCTGGGTGAATACGAAGTCCACGAGCTTGTCGTCGGGCGCCTGCTTGGCGGCGGCCAGGCGCGCCGCGATGCGCAGCCCCTCGGCGAGCAGGCGGGCGCTCCCGGGCCTCTCGTCCACGAGGTAGCGGCTGGGGTCAGCCTGCTGCTGCGCAAGGGCGCGCTCGAGGGCGCGGCCGATGGCCTGGCCGTACAGGATGCCCTGGCGCATGGCGAGGGCCGACGAGGAAACCACGCGGGCGCGGGCCTTCGTGATGTCGAGGATGGCCGCCACGAGCGTGTCCTCGGCGGCGTCAACGACGCCGCCGGCGCGAACCGCGAGCTCACTGAAGCAGTTCTCCCCCGCCGCAACAGCGCCGGCCACCATAACGGCGCGGCCCATGAGCTCGCCATTCGAGAGCTCGCCGGATGCGAAGACGGACGGGTCCGCGAGCATGAAGCGGGCGTTTCCGCGGGCGACGAGCATGTCGGGCGCGGCGGGCGCGTCAATGGCTCGCGGCGTCACCGTGACGTCGGTCACGGCGTCGAGCGTCGTGGCCACAGCAACGACGGGGCAGCCCGTGTGCCACGTGGCGCCGGCGAAGATCGCAAGCGAGATGGCGTCGGCGTCGCCGATGACAACGATGGGATCGTCGGCGGTGACGTGCTCGGCGGCGAGCGTGGCATACAGTTCGGTGACGTGCTCGATGCTGCGGGCGGCGCGACCGGCCGGGACGCTCGCGAGGCTCACGGCAAAGCCCGTGTCCACGAGCAGACGGCGGGCGTGCTCGGTGAGCTCTGGGGCAACGTCTGCGGCGCTCACGAGAAGCGCGCGACTGGGCTTGCCCGCGGCGATTCTTGCGGCGTTGCCAAGCTGGTCGAGTGCCCCCGTGCCCACGCGCATGTCACACGAGCCCGTGCGCATGACGACGGACTGCCTGCGAACGACGGGCGCCGGGGCGGACTCGGGCTCGCTGACCGCGGCCTCGGGGGCTGGCGCGGCCGCCGCAGCCTCGGCGGGCGCGTCGGGCGTAGACGCCGGCTGCTGCGCGGCCTCGGTATTCTCGTCACTCATAGCAGTCCCCTTTCCCAGAGCAGCTCGCCCACGTCGTAGGCAACCTGCTCGAACGTCTTTCCGGAGATGGTCACGCGATAGTCGCACGCGGCCTCGTACAGGGGCCTTCGGTGCGCGTACAGCTCGCGTGCGTGGTCGAGGTCGCCCAGGTCGGGGCGCTTCTCGGGACGACGGATCTGGCGAAGCGAGTCCTCGAGCGTGCCGTCAAGGAAGACGACGCTGCCCATCTCGTGCATGAGGCCCGCGTTGCGCTCGCTCTCGATGATGCCCCCGCCGCAGCTCACGAGCAGGCTCCTGCGACGCTTGAGGCTCTCGAGCGAGCGTGTCTCGGCCACGCGGAAGGCCTGCTCGCCGCGCGTCTCGAAGATGCGCGCCACGCTAGCGTGGAGGTCTCGCTCAACCATGCGGTCCACATCGACGAACGAGCGGTGGAACATGTTGCCCAGGTTTCGCGCCACCGTCGTCTTACCTGCACCCAGGAAGCCGATGAAGAACACGTGGTCGCAGCCGTGGTGCGCGCGGTTGCGAGCGCGGCGCGCCTCGTCCATCTAGCCTCCTCCCATAGAAATGCCGGCGCCCCGTGATGCTGCGCCGGCAATGCGTGCATGGCTTCCCTCGATTCTAGCGCAGGGCACCACCGCGTCCCGACCTGGGAAAGACCGCACGACATTCAAATTGGCAATCTTGCAAAAACCAGACGAGGTCTGTGCGATGGATTCGCTCGAAACTGATATGTGAGCCCTGCAGAACTCCTCTGAGAGGGCAGAAAGCCATGAGTTTCCGAACAGAGTCTCAAAAGTGTTCGAAAACTGAGAAGACCTGCCTCGTCAGAATGACAGAATTAACAAGCCGAGCGCACAAACCTAGGTCCACTTTTGCAGGAAGCCTAACTCGAAGCCGCAAGGGCCATCAGCATCTGAAGGAAAAACGCCAGCGAGAGCCACGGGCCGAACGCAAACGTGCGCTGACGGGTCGCCAGGCCCCACGCGGCGCCCAGAAGGCACGCCACAACAAGCGCGGGCGCCACGAGCCAGCCAAGCGAGACGGCCCAGGCGGCAACGTACTTGACGTCTCCCATCCCAAGGCCGGTGTGCCCGCTCAGCCGCCGATACGCAAGCTCCAGGCACACGCCCGCAACCAGCAAGGCTGCGGCGAGTTCCACGCATGCGAGCGGCTCGCCAAGCACGGGAGCCACGCGGCTCTGCGCCCTTGCGGCCTGAAGCGCCACGCCGCAAAGTGCCACAAGCACGCAGCACGCGTTGGGAATCCTGCGGCTCCGCGCGTCAACGATGCCCGCCCACACGGACAGGCCCACGAGCACGGCAGCGATGGCCCAGGCGGCAATCACCTGCGGGCGCCGATCGCCCGCTCGAAGACGCGGAAGATGTGCGTGTACCACAGGTCGCTCGTGCTCTGCGGCTCAACGAGAATCGTGCGCACGCCCGCAAGGTTGCCAGCCATGACGTCGGTGAACACCTGGTCGCCGATGAGCACGGCCTCGCTCGCGTCCACGCCCACAATCGCAAGCGCCCGCCGCACGGCGAACGGCGCCGGCTTCATGGCGTGATGCACCACGGCGCACCCAAGCTCAGCCGCACTGGCCTCGACCTGCTGCGAGTGGAAGTTGTTCGACACCATGCACAGGGCAATACCCGCCTCGCGCACGCGACAGATCCAGTCCATGACGGACTCGGGAGCCACACCGGTATCGCGCGGAACCACGGTGTTGTCGCGGTCGAACAGCACACAGCGCACGCCGCTCGCGGCAAGCTCGTCGACGTCAACGTCGGTGATGGCGCGCTCGCGGCGCCAGGGCCTGACTAGGCTCATCTACTTGTTCTCCTCAATGGCCTGGAGGTGCTCGTCGTAGGTCGAGGAGAACCACTCGTCGGTCTGGGTGATGTAGAAGTACAGGTAGTCCGTGTCGTCAGGCGAAAGAACCGCCTTGATGGAGTCCACGGACGGGGTGCAGATGGGCGTGGGCGTAAGCCCGTTGTTGAGGTAGGTGTTGTAGGGACTCTCGGTCTTGAGGTCGTCTGCCGTGACCTCGCCGCCGGTGACGTACATCATCGTGGCGTCGCTCTGCAGCGCCATGCCCGCCTTGAGGCGGTTCAGGAACACCGAGGCAACCTTGGGGCGCTGCCCGTCGGTCACGGCCTCGCGCTCGACGATGGAGGCGAGCTTGATGACGTCGTAGTCGCTCATCGTGATGCCGTAGCGGTCGGCGATGAGCGCCTCGCCGGAAGCGAAGTCCAGAGTTGCCACGTCTGCCTGGTACTGGTCGAGCATGGCGCGGATGACCACGTCTGCCGTGACGTCGCTGCGGCCGGAGAAGTCATAGGTCTTGGGACACAGGAAGCCCTCGAGCGAGTCGTTGGCGGCGTTTGCAAGGAAGGGGTAGTCGGCCACGTAGTTGGAGGCCTTCGCCTGGGCGGTGAAGTCGTCGCTCGAGACGCTGAGCGCCTCGGAGACGAGCTGCGCGGTCTGGGGCACCGAGAGGCCCTCAGGCACGGTGAGGCGGCCCGTCGTGGAGTTTGGCCCGCTCACGAGCTGGCTTATGATCGAGTCGAGGTCCTGCCCCACCGTGAACACGTAGGCGCCGCTCTTGATCTGGGAGTCGGCCTTCTGCTTCTGCACCTGCGAAAGGAACTCGTCCGTGCTCGCGATGACGCCGGCGTCCTTGAGCTTCGCGGCAACCGCGTTGGCGCCCGAGCCGTCGTCGATGACCACCTCTACCTGCGCACCCTGGTTGGGAAGCGTGTCCTGGCCGGGCCTGGCCAGCAGGAAATGAGATACCGCGAACACGATGCCCGCAATGACCACGGCCGCGGCCACGACGCCTGCGACGATGGGCGCACGCCTCGTGTGGCCACCGCGACGGGCGGCCTCGCGCTGCGAGCGAGAGCGGGGCGTGGCCAAGCTCTGCATGCCGGCCGTGGCCTGGCGCGAGCGATTGGCACCACCTGCCGCCACCCTCCCAAAACGAGCAGGAGCCGCAGCGCCAGACTGGCGGGGACGCGCGGCATGGCGTGCGGAGGAAAGGGGCTTCGAGGCACGGCCACCGCTCGCGGGCGCAGACGCCGAGAAGCGCTTGCCGCCCGTAGAGGGACGCGAAGCGCTATACGGGTTCGCCTCGCTCGAGAAGCGCGGCGAACGGCGGCGCGAGGAATCTGGCATGTGAGGCCCCTCTCGAAACGTGGGCCCATCCAAGCACCCGCGGCGGTCTGCTAGTCAGTAAGCGTGTCCCCGTGGGCGTGGGAATCGAGCCACGCTTGCAGGAACAACGACGCAGCAATCATATCAACCTTGCCACGCATCTGCTTCTCGCGCAGACCTTGCTCACGCAGTATCCGCTTGGCCTCCGACGAGGAGAGCCGCTCGTCGGCAAACTCGAGGGGCAGGTCGCAGGCGTCTGCGACCTGCCGGGCCTGTGCCATGATGCGCTCGGCCTGCGGGCCGTCCTCGCCAGACATGGTCTGGGGACGGCCGCAGACGAGCACCTCGGGCTCATAGTCCTCGAGGATGCGGCGGAAGGTGCGGTCATGGCCCAGCACCTCCGCCGCAGGAAGCACCTTCACGGGGTTCGCGATGCGCCCCGAGGCATCGCTCGCGGCGATGCCGATGCGAACCTCGCCGATGTCCAGCGCAAGTGCCCTCATGCGAGCGACCTAGGCCAGCATCTCGCGGGCGGCCTGCAGCGCCGCCTCGATGCCGGAGGCGTCCTTGCCGCCGGCCTGGGCCATGTTGGGACGGCCACCGCCACGTCCGCCGACGTGCTCGGCAACCTTGCGGATGACGTCGCCAGCGCCAAAGCCGGCCTTCACCGCGCCGTCGGTGGCGGCGGCAAGAAGGGCCACCTTGCCCTCGGGCGTGGCCGTGGCCAGGAAGCAAGCGACGTCCCCGCCGTTTGCCTTGTCGCGAATGGCGTCCCAGGCCTCGCGCAGCTCGCCGGCCTCCAGGCCGTCCATGCGCGCGATGACGGCCTTGTAGGCGCCGCAGTCGATGGCCGCGCCCATGGCCGTCTGGATCTTGTCGGAAGAGCCGCCGAGAAGGGCCTGCTTGAGCTTGGCCTCGGCCTCACGGGCGCCGGCCTTGATGTCGGCGATGCGGCCGGCGGCATCCTCAGGACGGCACTTGAGCTCGGCGGCCACGGCGTCAAGCGCGTCGTTGCGCTCGTCGAGCCAGGCCAGGGCGCCCAGGCTCGTCACGGCCTCGATGCGGCGCACGTTGGAGCCAGTGGAGGACTCGGAGACGATCTTGAACAGGCCGAGCTCGGAGGTGTTGCGGGCGTGCGTGCCGCCGCACAGCTCGCGGCTGAACGGCTTGTCCTCGGTACCGGCAGAGACCATGCGCACCACGTCGCCGTACTTCTCGCCAAACAGGGCGACGGCGCCGGCGGCCTTGGCCTCCTCGATGCCGCAGACCTTCGTGACGACCGGCTTGGCCGAGAAGATCTCGACGTTCACGAGGTCCTCGACCTCATGCAGCTGCTCGGCCGTGAGGGCCTCGAAGTGCGTGAAGTCGAAGCGCAGGCGCTGGTCGTCAACAAGAGAGCCCGCCTGGTTGACGTGGTCGCCCAGCACGGCCTTGAGCGCGGCGTCGAGCAGGTGCGTGGCCGTGTGGTTGCGGCGCACGAGCTCGCGACGGTGCGCGTCAATCGTGGCGGTGACGACGTCGCCCTCGTGCAGCTCGCCCTCGACGACCTTGGCGACGTGGGCGTACAGGCCGTTGTGGCCCTTCGTGTCCGTGACCTCGAGCTTGGCGCCAGCGCTGGCAATCGTGCCGGTGTCGCCCACCTGGCCGCCCATCTCGGCGTAGAACGGCGTGCGGTCGAGCAGGACCTCGACCTCGTCGCCGGCCTTGGCCTCGCTCACACGCTCGCCAGCCGAGACGATGGCCACGACCTTGGTGCCCTCGAGCTCGTTGTGCTCGTAGCCGTCGAACTGCGTGGGAGCGAGCTCGTCGGACAGCGCGGTCCAGACGTTGTTGAAGTCACCCCAGGCGTCGCGGTTGGCGGCAGCGCGGGCACGCTCCTTCTGCTCGGCCATGCAGGCGTCGAAAGCGTCCATGTCGACCTCGTGGCCGGCGCCCTGCGCGATCTCGACCGTGAGGTCGATGGGGAAGCCGTAGGTGTCGTGGAGCTTGAAGGCCACGTCGCCGGGCAGCACGGCGCCGGCGGCCAGGCCCTCGAGAGCCTCGTCAAGGTAGGCGCGACCCGTGTCGAGCGTGTTGGAGAAGCGCTCCTCCTCGGCGCTCACGATGCCCTTGACCAGGGCGACGTTCTTGAGCAGGTCGGGGTAGGCCTCGCCCATGATCTCGTTGACGGCGTCGATGAACTTCGTGAGGAACGCGCCCTCGATGCCCAGCAGGCGGCCGTGGAAGACGGCGCGGCGCAGCAGGCGGCGAAGGACGTACTCGCGGCCCTCGTTGCCCGGCAGGATGCCGTCGGAGATCATGAAGTCAACGGCACGCGCGTGGTCGGCGATGATGCGCAGGCTGCGGGAGGCGCCGGTGTAGGACTCGGGGTCATACGCCTTGCCAGAGATCTGCTCGCCGAGCTTGATGAGGCCCTGCATGATATCGCCGTCGTAGTTGGCGCTCTTGTGCTGCATGATGGCAGCCATGCGCTCAAGGCCCATGCCCGTGTCGAGGTTGCGGTGCGGCAGCTCCGGCATGGAACCGTCCTCCTGACGGTCGAACTGCGTGAAGACGAGGTTCCAGAACTCGAGGAAGCGGTCGCAGTCACAGCCGGGCGCGCAGTCGGGCTTGCCGCAGCCGATCTCCTCGCCCTGGTCGAAGTAGATCTCGGAGCAGGGGCCGCACGGGCCAGTGGGGCCGGCCGCCCAGAAGTTGTCGTCCTCGCCCAGGCGCGAGATGTGGTCCTCGGCAACGCCCAGGGAGCGCCAGATGTCGTGGGTCTCGTCGTCGTCGGTGAAGACGGTGAAGTAGAGGCGGTCGAGCGGGAGCTTGAACTTCTCGGTGATGAGCTCGAAGGCCCAGGCGCACGCCTGCTGCTTGGAGACGCCGCCGAAGGAGAAGTCGCCGAGCATCTCGAAGAAGGAGAGGTGGCGGCCGTCCTCGCCGATGCAGTCGATGTCATTGGTGCGGACGCACTTCTGGCAGCTGCAGGCGCCGACCTCCTTCATGGTCTTCTTGCCCTGGTAGTACTCCTTGAACTGGTTCATGCCAGCGTTGGCAAGAAGCAGCGAGGGGTCCTCGGGGACGAGCGAGGAGCTCGGGTAGAGCTTGAGGCCGCGCCCCTCGAAGAAGTTGAGGAACGCCGAGCGGATCTCGGCGGTGGTCATGGTCGGAAAGTCAGCGGTGCTCATATGTCTCCCCTACGTTCGGGTTGGTCTGCGTGCATTCAACTGCGTCAGTATACCGCGAGCGGCAGGAATGCGGGCGTGAGCGGGTGCCCGGCACCGCGTCCGCGCAAGATTCAAACGCATTTGCGTGATCAGATAAAGTAGAGACACGCAAAGTGAGCGGGCAAAAGCAAATCAGGGACTGCGGACCCACCTCATTGTGGGGCGGCCCCGAAGGCAGAGCCATATGGCTCGCAAGGCTACTCGCTGTGGCGACGGAGCCCTGCGGCGGCGAGGGCCGCGACGCCCGCGACCGCGGCAAGCGCGACGGAGGCCGGGGAGTCGCCGGTCTGTGGCAGGGCCTTGGCGTCAGCCGCGGAGCCGTCGCTCCCCGTCAGACTTATTGGGCCCCCGTAAGCGAACGCATCCAACAATCGGTGGCGCAGCCCCTACGACGCCTTGGGACCATCGCCGCCAACGAGCGTCTCGCGGATCTTGTCGGCGAGGGTTGCCTCATGCTCGGGGCTCTCCTCGGCTTGGGCGTCGGCAATGCCATCGGCCTCGACCAGGCGCGAGTCCGCGAGGAACGTGTCGTCGTCAAGCGCGTCGAAGGAGGGCACGGGCGAGCCGTCAGCGTGGTGGTAGGGCGTGCCCTTGAAGAACGCCCCGTCAAAGCTCACGAGCTGTCTGCCCGTCTTGCTCTCGAAGTAGTAGACGAACGCGCCCTTGACGGCGGCCGTGAGCGGCACGGCCAGCGCCATGCCAACGGCGCCGCCCAGGCTCGCGCCCATGGTGATGCCAATGAGGCTCATGGCCGGGTGGATCTTCACCGAGCTCTGCATCACCAGCGGGCTCACGAGGTTGTCGACCACGTTCTGCGCAACCACGGAGACCACGAGCGTCCAAAAGGCCACGGCCGGGCTCGCGAACAGGGCCGTGAGCGTTGCCATGAGCGCAGACACCGCCGGCCCCACGACGGGCACGAAGTGCAAAAGCCCCACGAGAATGCCCATGAGGCCCGCGTAGGGGTGGCCGCACAGCGCAAACCCCGCAAACGCCAAGACGCCGTTGAGCACGCTCGTGATCACGATGCCGCGCATGTAGCCGCCCACCGCGCGGCCCAGAACGGCCACGAGCAGCGACAGGTCCTCGTCGTGCCTGGGACCCGCGATGACGCCAAACTCGCGCATGAGCGCCGGGTAGTCCTTCGCAAGCCAGTAGGCCATCACAAGGCCGAGGAAGAACATCACAAGGTCGTTCGCAATCCCCATGACGTTGGGCACGAACGCCGTGGAAAGCCAGCTCGCGAGCTGGCGCGTGAGGCTCGTGCCCACGTCTGACAGCATGCCCACGAAGCCCTGGACGTTCGTCTGGATCTCTGCCGTGCGCTCGGAGCCAAACGTGGCAAACAGCGCCTGCACCGAGTCCTGTGCCTGGGCGAGAAGCCCCGGCAGCCGCTCGAGCAGCTGCATGAGCTGGCTCACGAACAGCGGCATCAGCCACAGCGCGAGCCCCACGAGCACGGCGATCACGACGGCAAGCGCGATGAGCGCACCCACCGCCCGGCTCACGCCGTGGCGCTCGAGCCAGTTGGTCATCGAGCTGCACACGAAGCCAACGAAGCCACCCACGAGCACGCACTGGACCGCCGACTCAACCGAGCCCAGCGCCGCGAGCGCGATGACGAACGCGAGCGCGCACCCCACGAACGCCCACGCGCGCGTGGCGATGAGCCTCGCGGACTCGAAGGCGCGCTGGCGCTCCTCTGGCGTCTTGCGTCCCGACGTCACTTCGCGAGCCCCTCGGGGTCGACCTTCTCCTGCAGCTTCTTGAGCGTGCGGCGAAGCAGGCGGCTCACCTGCACCTGGGAGATGCCCAGGCGCTTGGCGATCTCTATCTGCGTGAGGCCGTCGTTGAAGCGCATGCGAAGGACTTCCTGCTCACGGGGCGAGAAGTCGGCGATGGTGTCCTCGATGACCATGCGGTCGTCGGCAGAGGTGAGGTCCTCGTCAACGCTCGCGTAGTGGTCGATGACGGCGGGGGTCTCGTCGTCATCGGAGCTGCCGCCCTCGAGCGGTACGGAACTGTAGGCACTCGAGGACTCCATGGCCTCGAGCACCTCGTCGACGGAGACGCCCAGCTTGGCCGCGACCTCCTCGGTGGTGGGCGTGCGCTGCAGGTCCTTCGTGAGCTGGTCGGTGGTCTGGTTGACCTTGGCCGACAGCTCCTGCAGGCGCCTGGGCACACGGACGCTCCAGCCCTTGTCGCGGAAGTGGCGCTTTATCTCGCCCAGGATCGTGGGCGTGGCGTAGGTGGTGAACTCCAGGCCACGGCCGGGGTCGAAGCGGTCGATGGCCTTGATGAGGCCGATCGTCCCCACCTGGATGAGGTCGTCGAGCGGCTCGCCGCGGTTCTTGAACTTGCTCGCGAGGAAGCGCACGAGGTTAAGGTGGCTCATGACGAGCTCGTTGCGCGCGTCCTCGTCGCCCTCCTGCTTGTAGAGGCGGAACAGCTCGCGCGTGCGGGCCTTGTCCCAGGCGAGCTTGCCCTTGGGCGTGCCCGGCAGCTCGCGCACGGACGCGGCCGCGGCACGCCGGGCCTCGGCGCGCTGCTCGGCGGTGAGCTCTGTGGATTCGTTAGGCATCTGCGACGTCCACACTCTTCGCAAGCCTGAGCGTGCGGCTTTCCTCGTCAAAGGCGAACTCGTCGCACACGGCGGAGAGGATGAGCTCGGCGTAGGTCGAGGTCTGGTCGTCCTCGGGGAGCTTCTCGGGGCCAAAGGCGAACTCGATGGCCATCTGGCCGGCACCCACGTGGAACTCGATGTCACAGGTGTCGGGCTTGGTGGCACAGCACCACACGAAGCCCTCCTCGGCAACCATGCGGGCGTCCTCGACGTCCTCGACGGTGAGGCCGGCGAGGACGGCGAGGTTCGCGGCGAGCATGCGCACGGGGCGCGCGTAGCTGGAATCTGCCGGAACGCTGAGGGAAACGGTCTTGTTCTGCATCTTTCTCGCTCCCCTACTCGTTCTCGGAGGCGGGCTGGGCAGCGTTCGCGGCGGGCTCACTGGCGGCAACGCTCTCGCCGGCGGCCTCGCCAGCCGGGTAGGTGAAGTAGCCGGTGTCACCGCTGACCTGCTCGACGCTCACGCGCGGGGCGTCCGCGGCAGCCTCGCCCTTGGGGGCCTCGAGGCTCGCCGGGTCCTCGTGGCCCGCGAGCTTGGAGGGCTGCTTGCCCGTGACCTTGCCGGCAACCTTCGCGGCCACGCCGGCAACGCCGCCGGCCGCGTGCTCAACGGCGCCGGTGACCGCCTCGGTGACGCGGGCACCGGTGCCCGTCACGGAGTTGACGTCGGACAGGATGCCCTCGACGCGCACGAGGTCAACATTGATGAGGTCAACCGAGGTGGCGGCCTTCTCGAGGATGGGCTCGATCTGCTTGACGGCGGGCTGCAGCTCGTCGATGGCACCGTCGAGCTTGGCGATGGCGGGGCGAACCTCGCCAATCGTGTCGTTCACGGAGTCCGTGAGCTCGGAGACGCTCTTGCGCGTCTGACGCAGGGTGAGGGCAAGCTCGACCACGGCCCAAACGCCGGCAACGACCAGGACGATGAGGGCAATCGTCATTGGCTCCATCGGGATTCCTCCAAGTGTTCGTGGCGCCCGCCGCGTGCGGGCGCGCTCGCTATGCGTGTCATTCTACCCATCGGCGAGACCTGTCAAAGGGGACGGGTACGTTTGGCAGGCGCGGGGAGGGCGCCGGAGCCAGTTGAACCCGTCCCCTTTGGCACGTCCCCTTTGGCACTACGGACGGTCGCGACGCGTGGCATCGAGGCGCCAGGCCTCCCAGCCGCGCCCGCTGGGATGGAAGAAGCTGCCGCGCTCCAGACCGTCGGGCAGGTACTGCTGCTCCACCCAGCCTTCCGGGTAGTTGTGCGGGTAGAGGTAGGGGCCGTAGTCCTCCGACCCAGGGCGATGGCGGTCTCGCAGGTGGTTGGGCACGTCTCGGCGCGGGCCGTGACGCACCTCGTCGAGCGCCGCGTCAATGCCCGCCTCGGCGGCGTTGCTCTTGGGCGCCAGACAAACGTAGAGCGCCGCCTGAGCCAGGTTGATGCGACACTCGGGATAGCCGATGACCTCGGCAGACTTGAACGCCGCGTGCGCAATGAGCAGCGCCTGCGGGTCCGCGTTGCCCACGTCCTCGCTTGCGTGGATCATGATGCGCCGCGCAATGAACTTGGGGTCCTCGCCCGCGTCGATCATGCGGGCGAGCCAGTAGAGGACGGCGTCGGGGTCGCTGCCGCGCATGGACTTGATGAACGCCGAGATGATGTCGTAGTGCATGTCGCCGGACTTGTCGTAGGGAAGCCCCCGGCGCGGGTTTGCCTCGAGCACGTTCTCGCGCGTGATGGGCAGGGGCGCGGCGCCGCCCTCGCCCAGGCGCGTTCCGTCCGCGAGCACCGCCACGCCGTCTTGCCCCACCTTGGCGCCGGCGGGCAGCGCCATCTGGCTCGCGAGCTCTAGCGACGTGAGGGCGGCGCGCGCATCACCCCCGGCAAGCTGCACGATCTCTGCGAGCGCGTCGTCTGCGAGGGAAAACGCGCCGGCAAGCCCGTGCGGAGAGTCGCAGGCTCGGCGCACGAGGGTGGCGATGTCGTCATCCCCCAGCGGCTGCAGCTCCACGACTCGGCTGCGCGAGATGAGCGCGGAGTTCACCTCGAAGTAGGGGTTCTCGGTCGTGGCACCAATGAGCACCACGATGCGGTCCTCCACGGCATGGAGCAGCGCGTCTTGCTGCGTGCGGCTGAAGCGGTGAATCTCGTCCACGAACAGGATCGTGCGCATGCCACGGGCCATGAGGCGGCTCTCGGCGGCATCGATCTCGCGGCGGAGGTCCTTGACGGTGCCCGTGACGGCAGAGACCTCGGTGAACTCGGCGTGCGTGGTGTTGGCGATGATGCGCGCGAGCGTGGTCTTGCCCGTGCCGGCCGGCCCGTAGAGAATGACGCTCGAGAGCACGTCGTGCTCGATGGCGCGGCGCAGCCACGAGTCCGGGCCCACGGCCTGCGCCTGGCCCACGTACTCGGCAAGCGTCTGCGGGCGCATGCGCACGGCCAACGGCGCGTTCATGTTGCGCTTGTAGCGCTCGACTTCTGTGAATAGCGTATCCATGGGAACGATTGTACGACACCCGCCGTGGCAGTTGGGGGCGGGGTCGAATCGTCACGGTGACAGTTTGACCCCCGTCCCCAAGTGTCACCGCGGGCTAGCAGAAGTAGCCGCGGCGGCGGAACACGCTCGCGCTGTCGGGGAACAGCGACTCACAGAGGGCCACGAAGTAGTCGTCGGTCATCGAGGAGATGTAATCCACCACCGTGAGGTCCAGGTCTGCCTGCCAGTCATAGGTGCGCCCGTAGTGCGCAAGTTGCCGCTCCACGTCCACGATGTGATGCCTAAACACGGGGCTGCTCTCGTCACCGGCCCGCAAATCGCCCAGCATGCGCTCGTACACGCGCGAGAACAGCTCGGCAAACGCGCCGGACAGCTCGCTGGACAGCTCGCTGGCGTTGTAGATCTTCTCGTAGTTCTCGCGCTTGGCACGGCGCATCTCGGCAAACGCGACCTCGCTCATCTCGATGCGGTCGCGGCCAAAGCTGTGCTCCACCACGTCGGTGATGAACGCGCCCAGCGCCCAGGTGTTGTAGGCGCTACCCAGCCCGTCGTCAAACGAGTCCTCGCCCACCACGCCCGAGGCAATGGCGTCCTGACGGTCCTTGCCCACGTAGGCAATAATGTCCGAGAGACGCACGACGCATCCCTCGAGCGTCATGGGCCGCAGGTGCCCGATGGCGCCCTCGCCCGTGGCCCAGCATCCCTCCACGATTCCGTCGAACTCCGAGAAGCTCGCAAGGTCGCTCGTCTCAAACACCTGGCGCTCGCACTCGCCGTTGTGGCAGATGACGCCGTCGAGCGTCTGGAGCGTGAGGTTGCGGCCGTACAGCACGTCGAGCACGCGCACGCTCTGCACGTTGTGGAAGAACCAGCGCCCGGTGCGCTCGTGGTAGACGTCGTTCAAGAAGCGCTCGCCGGCGTGGCCAAACGGCGTGTGACCGATGTCGTGGCCCAGGGCGATGGCCTCGATGAGGTCCAGGTTGAGGCCCAGCGACAGTCCGATGTCACGCGCCACGCGGCTCACGAGCTGCACATGGAGGCCTCGACGCGTGATGTCGTCGTTGGCGCGCAGCGAGAAGACCTGCGTCTTTCCCGCAAGGCGGTTGTAGGCGGGCAGATGGATGATCTTCTCGGCATCACGCACGAAGGCGGGGCGCTCGGGCGTGTCGCGGTCGCGCTCGGCGGCAACGCGGCGCAGGGCGCGGGCGTTGGGCGTGGCAAACTCGCTGAGACGTCCACTTGCGCGCTGCTCGAGAACGGCCTGGGCAACGTCTGGCGAGAGACCCTCGCCAAGGCCGGGCGCGCAACGGTTCTCAAACGTAGGCATGGCTGTCCCCTACTCGTCTAGCAGCGTGAACATGGAGATGGTCTGGCCCGGCGGCGTGTCCTCGATGGATGGGGCCGATGAGACCGGAGGCTTTGCGGTGTGCTCGTGGCCCGAGGCGTGCGCATGCTTTGCGGCGTGCTCGCCTGCGCGCCCGGCCTTCGCAGAGCCCTTGCCACCCGCGTGTCCGCACGCGCCGCAGCGCCCGTAGCGGCCCGTCTCGGCCAGGCAGCGGCACTCGAGCTTGGGCAGCTCGTCCAGCACGAAGCGCGCGAGGGCGGCAGCGCCGGCTGCCGTGGGATGGCCGTCGGCATCCGAAAGCTGGCGCTCCTCCAGCGCGGGCGTTGCCAGCGACAGCACCGCCGGCGCACCCGCCGCCATGCGCCGGCGCCTCACGCGAGCCACCGCGTCATCGATAAGCGCCGGCACGCGCTCGAAGCAGCTGCCCGCAACCGGCTCGCGCGCGCCCACGTGCGGCTTGAGCACCACAAGCGGCACGCTGGGCCACAGCTCGTCCACATGCTCGAGACACGCCGCGATCTCGCGCGCCACGACGCGCTCGTTGCAGCGGCCGTACCGGTAGTTGGCGCCCAGTGCCACGATGACCAGCGCCGGCACGCCCGCGTTCGTGGGCAGCGGCGCCACCGCGCTCTCCTGGAACACCTGCGCGCCCACGCTCTGGTTCACGAGTGGCATGCCTAGCTCGCGAGAAACCAGCGAGGGCCACGCAAGCGCAGGGTCGCCTGTCGTGAAGCCCTGGGCCACGGAGTCGCCGAGCACGAGAAGCACGGGTTCCACCGCACCCCCAGCGGCCCTCACAAACGTGCCGTTGCCGGCAATGCGCCCCAGCTCACAGCCCCTAAGCGCCGGCAGCCACACGCAGACGCGGTGCGAGCGCCCAAAGCCCGGCAGCTCCATGAGGCCACGGTGGCCCGCAAGCTCGCCAAGCTCGAGCGTGATGCCCGAGGCCCACTCGCCCGGCATCGAGGCCGCAGCCGTGGCGGCGGCGTAGGAGCCCACTACGGGGCCAAGGCGCACCTCGCCCGCCCTGTGCTTTCCGTCCACATCGAACGAGAAGCCGTCGTGCGCGGCGCTTGCGTCTCCCACCTCGGGTTTCATGCCCTTGAGCACGTTTCTTGTGGCACGGGGCTCGCGGTCTGTGCGCACCTCGACAAACACCTCGGAGGCGTCCGTCTCGAACTCAAGGCGAATGCCGGCGGTGCAGGTAGCCATCTGGCGAAAGATGCCCGGATACCAGGCAAGGCAGCTCGCAAGCGCCCGGCGCTGACCGGCCGAGAAGCGCCAAGGGCGCACCCAGCCATACGGCAGCTCCTCGAGCTCCACGGCACCACGGATGAGCTCGCGGGCATACGCGCAGCACGTGGGCTCGCCAGCCCGGGCGCCAACGCCCGCCGCAGCCGCCACGGCGTCAGCCGAAGCCGCCCCGGCCGCATCCGCGCCAGCACCAGCCCCGGAGACGCCCGCCGCGCCCCAGTCCACGCTACTCTCCCTCTCGGATGTCCGCATACCAGGTCTTAAGGTCATCAAGGCGAAGCACGCCCACGCGGCCCACGCCCGCCCCGCTCGCGGCGGCGCAGTCAACGTCGATGCGGTCGGCCACAAAGCCGGTGGCCGGACAGGCGCCCAGCTCCACGACCATGCCCCTGCCGTCCTCGTTCATGCAGGCAACACCCTCGTCGGCGGCGTAAACGGACAGCAGCGGAGACGGCGTGTGTCCCGCAACCACAACGGGGCCGTGGCCATCCGCGCCAACGAGCGTGGTGGGGCATCCCCAGAACTCCGCACGAATCCACAGCAGGTCATCGCGCTGCTGGGCGGCAAGCATCTCCGCGAGCACCTCGGGGTCCTCCAGGTTGGCACCCGCGTGCGTGCCCAACCACTCAAGCGCAACGCCCGCGCTTATGCCCGCATGGCTCAGCGCAAAGGTGCGCCCGCCGGCCGTCGCCGTGGCATAGAGCGGCAGCTCGCGAACCCAGTCCAGGTAGCCCGCGTACTCCTCGCAAGACAGACGCTCGAGTTGCTCGGCGGTGGCGGCGCCGCCGTTCTGCATCCAGTTCATCCAGTCCGTGAAGGCCTCAACGTCGAGGCCAGAGGTGTCGAACGCGCCATCCCTCGGGGCACCCGTGCGGCCTATGGCGAGCATCATGAGGTCCTCGTGGTTGCCCAGCAGCACGCGTGCCTGGGGCAGCGAGCGCACGAGGGAGACCACGCCCATGGGGTCGGGGCCGCGGTCGATGAGGTCACCGAGCACATAGAGCTCGTCGTTCTCGCCAAGCAATACCTGCTCGAGAACCTCGTCCAACGCCCGCACGTGACCGTGCGCGTCGCTCGTGACGTAGACCGCCATGCCGCACCTCCTCGGTTGCTCGCGCGGCCGCGGGGCCGCGTTCGTTAGTGTCCCATTGTCGCACTAATGGCGGCGCCTGAGCATCCGCGCCCGTTGGCGATGCACGCGGGCCGGGGCCGAGCCTATCTCGATGACCGCGCCGGCGACAGACCAGGCAAGGTCTGGGCCGGCGAGAACGGCATGCGATCGCGGCCGGAGCGCGTCACCCTCGCCCGCCGCACGGACGACGCGCACCACCTCGTCCATCGTGGCGTCAAAGCGTGCCTTCTTGAGGCGGCACTCCCAGATGACGAGCACCGTCCAGCCGTCTTGCGCGAGAAGCTCGCAGTCACGCTCGTCGCGGGCGCGGTTGCGCGCGAACTTGGCCAGCCAGAAGTCAACGTTTGACTTGGGCGTGGACAGGGCGCAGTACGGGCAGCGATGCCAGAAGCAGCCGTTCACGAAGATGGCGACCTTGCGGCCCGGATAGCAGATGTCGGGTTTGCCGGGCGCGGCCTTCCAGTGGAGGCGATAGCCGGGAAGCCCGGCGGCGCGCAGAGCCGCACGCACCTTGAGCTCGGGTTTGGTGTTCTTCGACTTGTTCGCCTGCATCACGTGGCGCGTTGCCTCGGATACCATGCCCCTCCCCTCGCGCGGCCACTTGCCCGCGGGATAGGATAGCGGATGCAGGGAATGAGGCCGAGTCCCAACACATTTAGCGCGAGCAGCTCAAGATCTAAAGCTCGCATATCAGGCCAAAGACGCCTGGTATCCTATGGATGGAGGCTTTCACAAGCTTCTACCGAGACGCCGGGAGCTACCTCCCGGCTTTTTGTTTGGCAAGGTTTCTGGCCCACCGTCTACAACTCCGTGAAATAGCAGCCGGCATCGCTCGATTCGAGAAGACGAGTGAGCTCGACATCGAGCCAAGCGATGTCGCTCACGTGGCGAGATAAGCGGGAGAGCTCGAGATCAAAAGCACTCGCTATAGTCCACCGTCTTTCGAGCTAATTCTGTTATGGGCTCTATGGAGAGCATACCGTCCGCATCCTATATCGCATCCACTGAATCAATTACCTGGAGATTAAACGCTCGGCTCTACCCTGATTCCCTATATTCAGAAGATATCCCCGTATATCCTGCCGCTTTCTAATGGAGACAAGCATGACACGAAGTGGTTATCTAATTTCAGTATCCAGTGAAAACAGCGACTCTAGCGAAGCGGTTCCCGACGCAGTTACGTCACTTATCTCAAAGGGATTTTACGCAACGCTGTTTAGCGAAAAATGGAATAGCTCAATCCCTTCGACTCTTGGCGATTATTTAACGATGAAGGCCGGAGATAACGTTTACTTCATGTGCAAACGCATTATTTATGGCATTGGGGAAATAGTCCAAATGTTCCCCGGAGACGCCATCGCTTCTTTTGAGCTTCAAGACGGGGCAACAACGACGAAATACCATCCCGATTCATGCCTAACGACCACAGTTAAAGCGCAAGGGAATGAGACAAAAACCAAGGTCATGCGATGGGGAATTATCTTCAAAGCATCGCCGTATTTCTTTAAAACAGGTGTTGATATGGATGACATGCTGGCAAGCAATCCGTCGGCGTTTCGTTCTTTGCGAACTTTCTGGAAAAGATCGTTTATTCAGTTCGATGAAGTTGAGAACAGCGCGTTTCGCAGCGCGATTATCCGCAACAACCAGAGCGTGCTACTTCGCGCCGAGGCAAGCGACGCCTTCATCCCCTGCGGAGAACCAGATGGAAAGTCGATATTGCCCCGCTGTAGTCCGCAGCAGATTCAGCTCAGCGCACTTCTCTCCAGCAAGAGGACATCAAAAGGAGAGGTTCGGGATGAAATGCTCGTAGAATGTGCCCTCATCGAGGCGCTCGAACGAGGAACGGACTCTGCAGAAACTGTATTTGGGCACTGGGACTATATTAGCCATCAAGTAGCAGCGTCACCGTTTAAGCCAATTGATTATATGGACAGGATAGACGTGTTTGGGTATAGATGGATTCCCGGCTACGAACATCAAATCATTTCTAAATACTTGGTAGTCGAAATTAAAAAAGGCGTATCCGATAACCGAAATAGCAGCAGTGTCCGAGACTACGAGCAGTTGATGAAGTACGTGGACTGGGTCTGCCGGGAATACGCCCATGGGGACTATTCGATGATCGAAGCATACCTACTCGCGTACGACTTCAAGCCAGACCTGGCAACCTGCAGCGCAAACTCAAATCAAATATCGCTTGCAACAAGTCGGAGCTATGTAGCTGGGCACAAATCAAAGACTCACTATTGGAACGATATTACTTTTGTAAAGTACGAAGTGGACCCGAGCGGGTTCATTTCATTCGAGCGCGTTGCGAGTCAGAACAGAGCGAATTGGACCAACGGGAGCAGCGAATCACCGCAATTCGCTCTTGAAGTTCAATAATCTGTCCCCATTATAAGCCCTAATTGCGCACGGATTACGAATAGGTTAGAGAGCCTCCAATGAGCCACGACAAGCATCCCGCATACGACCCAACCAGCGCACGCTCAATCGTTGAGTACGCAAAGCGGCTGGAAGGCCACACGCTTCGCGAAATGAGTGACGCCCCGGAGCTGCAAGACCCACACAAGCGCCGCGGCGCCTTCGGCAACGCGGTGGAGGAGTACTACTTCAAGTATGCTATCAACAGCGACTCCGCGCCCGACTTCTCCGAGGCCGGTCTAGAGCTCAAGGCAACGCCTCTCAAGAGAACCAAGAAGGGCGAGCTCGTAGCCAAAGAGCGCCTCGTCCTCACCATGATTGACTACATGAGCGTTCCAGCCGAAACGTTCGAGACCTCCCACCTACTCGACAAGGCGGGCGACATCCTCTTCATCTTCTACATCTACGAGCCTGAAACGAATCCGGTCGACTACAAGGTCGAACTCGCCGAACGCTGGCACATCCCCACGGAGGACCTCCCCCAGCTCAAGAGGGATTGGGAGACCGTCGTAAACAAGATTCGCTCCGGTCACGCCGAAGACATATCCGGAAGCGACACCCTCTATCTCGAAGCGTGCACGAAAGCGGCAAACGGCAGCATCCGTCGCAAGCAGCCGTTTTCGGATGTGCTTGCCAAGCCCCGCGCCTGGGCCCTCAAAGCCTCCTACATGACTGGCATCGAGCGCCAGCTATTGAATAAATCGCAGGTCATCAAGCGTGAATCTGGCGAAGAAACGCTTTCACTGCTTGCGCTCATTCGGAAGCGCTTCGAGCCGTTCTTCGGAATGACCCAACGAGAACTAATGGACCACTTCGAGATTTCCAACTCAAAGGATGCCTGCGCAAGAATCACCAAGCGCATCCTGGGCGTTGGGGAGAACGAGGATGTGTCCGAGCTTGAAAAGGCAAATGCCAAGCCAAAGACCATTCGGCTCAAGGCGAATGGTCGCCCAAAGGAGGCCATCTCGTTTCCCGCGTTTGACTACTTCGAGCTCGAGAAGACCGACTTTGAGCACTCGGATTTCCACGCACAGCTCGACCAGCTCTACCTATTCGTCATATACCGAGAATGCGAAAAGGACACCTACGCCCTTTCGGACGTCTGTTTCTGGAGGATGCCCGAGAAGGACCTCTCGAAGGCAAAGCGCTGCTATGAGCAGATGCGTCAAAACGTTCGTGAAGGCCGAGCAGACCTCTCGGTGAAGTCGAGCGAGAACCGCTGCTGCCATGTTCGCCCCCATGGCCGTGACAGCCGAGATACCAGGCCACAACCATACGGAGAGCCTGTGGTCAAGAAATGTTTCTGGCTCAATCAAGGCTACTTGCAGGAAGAAATTGCTCGGACCCTCTCATCTCAAGAGAAATAGTGTCCGCAAGAGTTCGCAAACTACCGTCTTGATCGGGTGGCTGCGATTGGCTACCCTAGACAAGCAACAACTGGACACAGCAGCGATTGGAGAAACGTGTCCGAATACATCAAGGTGGCCGAGCTCTTCGCGGGCGTCGGCGGCTTCCGCCTGGGCCTCGAGGGCCACTCGGACCCAGGGCACCCCGAGTTCGACCTGCCCGCGGCGGGGCCGTTCGAGACCGTCTGGGCCAACCAGTGGGAGCCGCCCGGGACGCAGGCCCGCCAGTTCGCCGCGCGCTGCTACGAGGCGCGCTTCGGCGAGGGCTCGGTCGTGAACCGGGACATAGCGCAGGTCCTCGACGATGCCGAGGCCGGCAGGCTCGACATCCCGACCGTCGACATGGTGGTCGGCGGCTTCCCCTGCCAGGACTACAGCGTGGCTCGCCCCCTCTCGCAGGCCCACGGCATCGAGGGCAGGAAGGGCGTCCTGTGGTGGGAGATCTACCGCTTCCTCAGGATGCAAAACGACCGGGGCGAGGGCGCCTGCCGCTACTGCCTGTTCGAGAACGTCGACCGCCTGCTCAAGAGCCCGGCCTCCCAGCGCGGCCGCGACTTCGCGATCATCCTCTCGTGCCTGGCAAGCCTCGGCTACTCGGTGGAGTGGCGCGTCGTGAACAGCGCCGAGTACGGCTTCCCGCAGCGCCGCAAGCGCGTCTACATATTCGCCGAGAGGAACGCCTCATGGGACCCCGAGGCGAGGCTCTCCGACGGCGTGATGTCGCGGGCCTTCCCCATGGTGGCCCCCCACGAGCTTCACGGCATCCACATCCCGGAGGACCCCTACGACGCCTCCCAGTCGTTCAACGAGGGCGGCAAGGCGTCGCCGTTCCTCGAGGCGGGCTGCATGGTCGGAAACGAGGTCCTGACGTGCCACGCGACCGAGGACTACCACGGCGAGCGCCGCACGCTCGGCGACGTCCTCGTCCCGGAGGCCAAGGTGCCCGAGGAGTTCTTCATCGAGTCGGAGCAACTGCCCAAGTGGCGCTACCTCAAGGGCGCCAAGCGCGAGGAGCGCACGAACAAGAGGACCGGCTTTACCTATACCTACTCCGAGGGGCAGATGGCCTTCCCGGACGCCACCGACAGGCCCTCCCGCACCATCCTCACCGGCGAGGGAGGTAGGGGCGCGAGCCGCTTCAAGCACGTCGTCGAGTGCGCGGACGGCCGCTACCGCAGGCTCGTCCCCGACGAGCTCGACCAGCTCCAGGGCTTCCCCAGGGGCTGGTCGGACACCGGCATGACCGACGGCAACCGCGCGTTCTGCATGGGCAACGCGCTCGTCGTGGGAATCCCGCACAGGATCGGTAAGGCAATCTGCGAGCTGGAGAAGCGCGACTGTTAGTCTCGGTCTGGTTTCCAGAAGGCGGTCTACCAAACTGACGAGTAGGCCGCCTTCGCCGTTTCTCGTGTCTCACGCCCCTCTCGCCCGCATACGCTCTGAATAATGCAGTTCTTCCCACAATTTTAGGGCGAGAACTGCATTAATAAGAGCGAACGCACACGACGCCAAGCGAATGGCAACGCTGCGCGCGCGAGCACACTATCTCGGCGATACTCTTTCCAACACACCCCCGCCACGAAAGGCTTGCATGCCCTCGTTCGAGATCGTTCTTCTGCTCATAGGATGCCTGCTGGCCTCCAGCGTGTTCAGCCAGGTGCTGCCGCGCGTGTCGCTGCCGCTCGTGCAGATCGCGCTCGGTGCCGCCGTGGGGTGCCTCGTCACCGCCGATCCCACGCAGGTCTTCCGCGACCCGGAGCTCTTTCTCGTCCTGTTCATTGCCCCGCTGCTGTTCGAGGAGAGTCGACACGCCGACAAGCAGGCGCTTCTTGCCGCCTGGGCGCCCGTGGCCTCGCTTGCCATAGGCCTCGTCATCGCAACGACGCTCGCGTGCGGCCTGGCCCTGCACCTCGCGAGCCCCGCCATCCCGCTTGCCGCAGCCTTCGCGCTGGGCGCGGCGCTTGGCCCCACCGACGCCGCGGCCGTGGCCGCCATGGGCGCCGACGTCACGCTCACGCGACGCCAGAAGTCGCTGCTGTCCGGCGAGGCCCTGTTCAACGACGCGTCGGGCGTCGTGTGCTTCGAGTTCGCCGTGGCGGCTGCCGCCACCGGAGAGTTCTCGGCCGCTCACGCCGCGGTCACCTTCGCGGCCGACTTCTTTGGCGGCATCGTCGTGGGCCTGGCCCTGGGCGCGCTCATCACGCTCGTGGTTGCCAAGGTGCGCGACCTTGGCCTGGAGACGCCCACCGAGCACGTGCTCTTTGAGGTGCTCACGCCCTTCGTGACGTTTCTGGCCGCCGAGGAGCTCGGCGTGAGCGGCATCCTGGCCGTGGTGGCCGCGGGCCTTCTCATGCGCTTCTCCCCGCGCGGCCTCACGGTTGAGGCGAGCCGCCACGCGCTTGCCAGCGAGAGCGTTTGGAAGCTGCTCACGTTTGCCATCAACGGCACGCTGTTCGTGCTGCTGGGGATGAAGCTCCCCAGCACGCTCGGGCCCGTCTGGCGCGTCTCGCACGGCGCCGATGCCGCCTGGATCTGCGGCCTGGTGCTGCTTGCCACCGCGATCGTGGTGGGCATCCGCCTTGCGTGGGTCCTTGTGCTCGAGAAGATCCACCGCGGCCGCCACGCCGACGAGTACGCGGGCACGGGCACGGCGGCGCTCGTGCGCAGCGCGCTCGTTACCTGCCTGAGCGGGCCCAAGGGCGCGGTGACGCTCTCCATCATGCTGACGCTTCCCTACCTCACGGCGGACGGCAGTGCGTTTCCCCAGCGTAGCCTACTCATCTTTGTAGCATCGGGCGTGATCGTGCTCACCTTGCTGCTTGCGAACTTCATCGTGCCCGCGCTGGCCCCGGCCGAGGACACCACCGAGGCCGACGCCGCGCTCGCCCGAGCCAAGGCGCGCATCCTGCGCTCCGTGATCGACGAGCTGGCCAGGCGCGCCACGCCCGAGACACGCGCCGCCACGCGCCTGGCGCTGCGCACCTACCGAGACCGGCTCGACGGCGTGTTGCAGGTGGAGACGTCTCCCGACGCCATGCGCGATCTGCGCGTTCGCGTGCTTGACCTGCAGATTACGTTCGTTCGTGCGCGGGCGGAGCGCGGTGAGAACAGCCGCGAGGTTGCACAGCGCTACATGGCGGCGCTTGAGCAGCTGCGCGGTGCCTATGGGCTGCACCGCGGTGCCAGCGGAGGGCGGGCGCGGCGCCACGCGCATCTGGCCCGCGTGGGACGCGCGCTTCACGGACGCAGCGACGAGGCCGAGTGCCGCGAGCTGGCGGAGCTGCACCGGGCAACCGAGCAGCATGCCATTGACGCGCTTGCTGCCATGGCGGGCGAGCTCGACGACGAGCAGGCCAGCGCCGCGCGGAGACTCGCCGGCGAGCACCGGGCGCACCTGGCCATGACGTTCTCGGACGGCAACGCTGCGCAGGCGCGGGCGCGCATTCGCGAGCAGGCGCGCGACATCGAGGCCGTGGGCCTGTCGCTCGAGCTAGAGCAGATCCGCCGCCTGCACGACGCCGGCGAGCTGAGCACCCACGCGGCCCGCGAGTTGCGCGAGGAAATCTACCTGCTGCAGATGGGCCTCTAGCCTGCCATTGGGGACGGGTTCCTCTGGCATGCCGCCGTTTCTGCCATTGGGGACGGGTTCCTCTGGCATGCCGTCGCGCAACAAAAAGCGGCGCCGGGGCAGCAGCCCGACGCCGTTCTCGCGCTTCCTTCTCGGAACGTGAATAAACCGCAGCTAGATACGGTGAGCGAGCTCTCGCACCTCGGCAAGCTTGGGCGAGCTCGTCATGGAGTCGCGACCCTCCATGCCCGGCACGCACACGACGCCCAGGCTCTCCCACTTGCAGTAGGCGCACGTGTCGTTGTACTGCGAGATGGCGGCCGTGTAGACGCCGTCGCTCGCGGAATCCAGCAGCATCGCCACGCGGTGGAACGGGAAGCCCACGCCGCCAAAGGCATACAGGCGGTCGATCGCGGCCTTCTCCTGCGCCGTGATGTCGAACCAGTAGATGGGCGAGGCGAACACCACGACGTCTGCCTCGCGAAGCTTCTCGAGCACGCCCGCCATGTCGTCCTTCTGGACGCAGGCGCCCTCGTGGGCAAAGCAGTACTGGCAGCCGCGGCAGCCGTGGATGTCCATGAGGCCAACGTTGACGACCTCGGCATCGTGCCCGCACGCGCGAGCCTCATCGGCGAACGCGTTGGCCATTACCTCGGTGTTTGCACCCTTGCGGGGGCTGCCGTTAAGGATGACTACCCTCATGATCTCTCCTTGTCGATGATTCGCGGCGGCTCCCCGGCCGCGCGCGTCATATGCGTTTGTACCCCAACGTTGGCGGCGAGGTGAGTCGATTTTGGGGGGCGTGCGTGCAAGTGATTGCGAAATTCCGAGGCCAAATAGCAACCTGGCGAGTAGTCACAAGGCTCCTCCCAGCAAAATCGCAGGTAGACGCAATGCATGCTATTGGTCTACTCGGGCAATCCCAATTTAGCCTCGGAAATTCGTTCTTTTCGGATCGAGCCTCCGCGGCTATGGATGCGAAATTGTGTAGCTAAAACGCAAACCGCCGAGTAGAAGCAAACGTGCAGATATCAAACCCGCAGGTAGCAGCGTTGCAAGTATTCCGGCTACTCAGCGCAGCGACCTTTGGCTACACAATTTCGCACTTACTTTCTCGGTCACGCCCCAGGCGGGGATTCAAGTCACCAAAAACGCCCCGTACGTTGGGTAGAATCACGCTCGTTACAGCATCGAGAACAGCGAGGCAAACATGAGCGACAAGAACCTGCACGTTGCGGCCGCGATTATCGAGAGGGACGGCAAGGTGCTTGCCGCGCGGCGCAGCGATGGCGCGGAGGGCTGGGAGCTTCCCGGCGGAAAGATCGAGCCCAGTGAGACAGCCGAGGACGCCTGCCGCCGCGAGGTTCGCGAGGAGCTAGCCCTTGAGCTGGGCGTTCTTTGGCCCTACACCACGATGCACCACACGGACCCCAAGCTTGACCTCGCCATGGACGTCTTCTGCGCACCCATCCCAGCAGATGCCGAGCCCCAGATGCTCGAGCACCAGGAGCTTCGTTGGCTGGGCCGCGACGAGCTTCTCAGCGTGGACTGGCTGCCGGCAGACCTCGAGGTGGCGCGCTCGCTGGGCATCGCATGGTCAGACGTCTTCGACAGCATGCACATGTAGCGGCGTGGCGGTGACAAAACGGCCCCGTCCCCGGGTGTCACCGCCGGCGAGGGCTACAATAATTTGTTGCCAATCCCCCAGCGCGAAAGGAAGCGCATGGCAAAGAACACCGTTCTCACCCTGGCCAAGCAGGTGGCCGAGGGCCAAAAGGTGACCATGGTCACCAGCTACGACTATTCCATGGCAAGCATCGTGGAGGCCGCGGGCATCAACATGATCCTCGTGGGCGACTCCCTCGGCATGACGATGCTCGGCTACGAGGACACCATCCCCGTGACCATGGACGACATGGTCCACCACACGCGCGCCGTCACGCGCGCCACGAGCGACACGTTTGTCGTGGGCGACATGCCGTTCATGTCCTACCAGCTTGGGCCCGAGCAGGCACTCGCCAATGCCGGCCGCCTCATGAAGGAGGGCCGCTGCCAGGCCGTCAAGCTCGAGGGCGGCGTGCGCTGCGCCCCGCAAATCCGCGCCATCGTGGAGGCGGGCATCCCCGTCGTGGGCCACGTGGGCATGACGCCGCAGAGCGCCAACGCCTTCGGCGGCTTCAAGGTGCAGGGCAAGAGCGCCGAGAACGCCCAGCGCATCGTCGACGACGCCCTGGCCGTCCAGGAGGCCGGCGCCTTCGCCGTGGTGCTCGAGTGCGTCCCGCGCGACCTCGCCGAGTTCATCACGTCCAAGCTCACCCACTGCTTCACGATTGGCATCGGCGCGGGCGCGAGCTGCGACGGCCAGGTGCTCGTGGCGCAGGACCTTCTCGGCATGACGCCGGGCGGGTTCAAGCCCAAGTTCGTGCGCCAGTTTGCCCAGGCTGGCGACACGATTCGCCAGGCATACGAGGACTACGCGGAGGCCGTTCAGTCCGGCGAGTTCCCCGCGTTCGAGAACGGCTTCAAGATGGATCCCGAGGTCATGGACCAGATCAGGAGGAACAACTAATGAAGGCAGTCACCACCGTCACCGAGGTTCGCGAGCAAGTCAGGGCCTGGAAGCGCGAGGGCCTCACCGTGGGCCTCGTCCCCACCATGGGCTTTCTGCACGAGGGCCACAAGAGCCTCATCGTGCGCGCCGCGGCCGAGAACGACCGCGTCGTGGTCAGCGACTTCGTGAACCCCACGCAGTTTGGCCCCACCGAGGACCTCGAGAGCTACCCGCGTGACTTTGAGCGCGACTGCAAGCTGTGCGAGGAGGCCGGCGCCGCCCTGGTCTTCCACCCCGAGCCCAGCGAGATGTACGCGCCCAACGCCTGCACCTACGTCAACATGGACGAGCTCACGCACGAGCTGTGCGGCCTCACGCGCCCCATCCACTTCCGTGGCGTGTGCACCGTGGTCTCCAAGCTGTTCAACATCGTGACGCCGGACCGCGCCTACTTTGGCCAGAAGGACGCCCAGCAGCTCTCCGTCATTCGTCGCATGGTCCGCGACCTCAACTTTGGCATCCAGATCGTGGGCTGCCCCATCATCCGCGAGGAGGACGGCCTGGCCAAGAGCTCGCGCAACACCTACCTCTCGCCCGAGGAGCGCACCGCGGCGCTGTGCCTGTCTCGCGCCGTGTTCGCGGGCCAGAAGATGGTCGAGGCCGGCGAGCGTGACGCCAAGACCGTGCTCGACGCCATGAAGGCCATCATCGAGGCCGAGCCTCTCGCCAAGATCGACTACGTGAAGATGGTCGACTTCGAGAACATCGTTCAGATCGATCGCATCGAGGACGCGCCGGTGCTGTGCGCCATGGCCGTCTACATTGGCAAGACGCGCCTCATCGACAACTTCATCTACGAGCCCGAGAAGGACGACTGCGGCTGTGGCTGCAACGGCGGCTCGTGCTGCTGCGGCGCCTAGCGTGACCGAGCGCGTGAACATCGCGTTTGTGGGAGCCGGCAAGGTTGGCTGCTCGCTCGCCCGCCATTTGGCGGAAAGCGAAGCGGTGCGCCTTGTCGGCTTCTTTTCTCGGCGGATTGAGAGCGCAAGAGAGGCGACGGCGTTTGCCGGTGGCGTTGCGTTCGAGTCGCTGGCGGATGCCGCTGCGGCCGCGGACCTCGTGTTTGTGACGACAACGGATACGGCCATTGCGGGCGTCGCCGGCGAACTTGCTGGGTGCGGCGTTGGCCTTGCTGGCAAGATCGTCGCTCACTGCTCGGGCGCCACGGGGTCAGAGGCGCTTGCCGCCTGCCGCGAGGCGGGTGCATACGTGGCATCGTGCCACCCGCTGTATGCCGTGAGCAGCAGGTTTGACAGCTGGCAGGAGCTGGGTCGCGCCTGGTTCACCCTCGAGGGAGACGGCACTGCCTGTAATGTGCTCGAGGCGCTGCTCGCGTCACGCGGCAACCACGTGACGCGCATCGACGCGGCCGAGAAGCCCGGCTACCATGCCGCCGCCGTTATGGCGTCGAACCTCGTGGTGGCGCTGTACGACATGGCCGCCGAAGAGCTGGCCCGCTGCGGCTTTGAGCGCACGGACGCCGAGGCCGCGCTGGCGTCGCTGTTCCTGGGCAACGCCGAGCACGTGGCCACAGACGGCGTTGCCGCCTCGCTCACCGGCCCGGCCGCGCGTGGCGACGAGGCCACAATCGAGCGCCATCTCGCATGCCTCGACGACAGCAATCGCGCCGTCTACGAGCTGCTCACCCAGCGCTGCCGCGAGATTGCCGCCCGCCGTGAGAGCTAGGCAACCAGCCTTCGCCAGTCACTAAAGAGATGGCGCCGCAGCTCGCGCTCTTTCTTGAGGGCCTCGGAAGACCTTGGGCGCGTGGCGCGCCCAAGTCGCTTGGCCAGCGTGGCGCAAAGAACGTCGAAGGCCCGCTGGTCATAGAGCTGGTCGTGGGTCACAGACAGCACGTCGATCCCCATGGACTGAAGCGCCAGGCTGCGCCGAGAATCATCGAGCGCGGCGGACGTGGAGTCGTGAACGATGCCGCCCTGGCACTCGATGTCAATGGGACACGCCGCGAGTCCCTCGAGATAGATGTCTGCCAGGCAGCAGGCTTTTCCCGAGAGTCGTCGGGCGCCAGCCGTGAAGTTGATTCGATGGTTGAGCCGCAGGTCACAGAAGTTGCGACCGCCCTGCGAGGTCCGCAGACCCAGCAGCATGGCCGCCTGCAACTCAAGGGGCGAGGCCGCGACGCCCTTGATGCACCCATCCGCCCAGGCCCACGTTACGAACAGGCTACCCAGAATCATGGATGCAAAACGAATGCAATCGGCAGGTGATGATTCAAACGCCGAACTATCGCCTTGTTGACGGCTAATCTTCAACCAATCAAGCATAAGAAGAGTTCACGCTCGATTTACCTCGGGTTTTCCAAACACAAATGCAGGTGCTACTCGGAGAACTCGAATCTAGCCGTCAACAAGGCGACACTTTGATTTAACGGACTCCCCTTTTCGCAAGCTTAGCGCAGCAAATCGACTTCGCAGACACCTACTCGAACGCTAAATCAGCAAAATGGGCGGCCGTCTCCGCATCGAGCGCGTCATAGGGGACAACAAACCGCGTCCGGCCATCGTCCGACGCGTTCGCCCCATCCCAGGCATAGCGATCCATGGGCACAAAAGCGGCCTGTGGAATGCCGGCCGCCAAGGCACGCTTGGCAACGGCGGCTGCATCGCCATAAACAGCAACAACGGCATGCAATCCGGAATCCGGCTCCTCAACACGCATCGTGCCGCCTCGAGAGCGCACCGCAGCGACAAGCGCGTCGCGAACGTCACGACAGCGCTTACGCACGCGGGCCACGTGGCGCTCGTAGCTTTCGTCCTCGAGGATGCGCGCGAGCGTCACCTGCTGCACGGAGCTCACCGTGCTCGAATAAAAGCCAAGTTCACGTGAGTAGCGATCCATCAACTCCTCAGGAAGCACCATATAGGCGAGGCGAAGCGCGCTGCCCAGGCTCTTCGAGAACGTGTTCGTGTATATCACCCTGCCAGCTGCGTCGATGCTGAGCAGCGCCGGCACGGGACGCCCCGCCAGCCTGAACTCGCAGTCATAGTCATCCTCGACAAGCCGGCGACCGGAACGCGCGGCGGCCCAGCCCAGCAGCTCGTAGCGCCTGCTAATCGAGGTCACGCGCCCCGTGGGAAATTGGTGCGACGGCATCAGCTGCAGCACGTCCGCGTCCCCAAGCGCGTCCACGCAAACGCCCTGCTCATCGAGCGGCACGTGGAGCACGCGCTGGCCACACGCCTCATAGATGCGCGTGAGCCGCACGTAGCCCGGATCCTCCACGGCAAACGTGTGGCCCACGCCCACAAGCTGGGAGATCATTACGTCGAGCATCTGGGCGCCCGCCCCCACCACGATGCGCGAGGGGTCGACCGCAAGCCCGCGCGTCTGGCGAAGGTGCCCGGCGATGGCACGCCTCAGCCGGGCAGAGCCCTGCGCGGGAGTCGGCGCAAACACCTCGTCCTCCGGCTCGCTCGCAAGCGTCTGGCGAAGCGCCCGCGCCCACAGCCGAGCCGCATCACCCGAGAACGAGGTCGAGCTCGTGAGATCCGTATCGTCGTCGGCCGGGCGCACGGGGCCAGCGCCGCCCGCCACCGGAGCCGATACGCCCGACAGGTCCACGCCCTTTGGCACCGCGCAGGCAAAGTAGCCGCTACGCGGCCTCGAGCGAACGTAGCCCTCGGCCACGAGCTGGGCATAGGCCCCCTCCACCGTCACGACGCTCACGCCCAGGTGCTGGGCCAGCGCACGCTTGGAGGGAAGCCTCTGTCCCGCGGCAATCTCGCCAGACATGACGTCATCGCGAATCCGCTGGTAGAGATAGTCATAGAGCGAGCAGTCGCCCCGTGCGCCCATGTCGTAGTCAAGCATCTGACCTTACCACGCTCCCCAGCTGGCCTTATTCTGACCCGCTAAGTTTCTCACGCTCTGGGCATTTTGCCAATGCCAGTCTGCGCGTAGCCTATCAAGCCATCCAGCAACCACGCCAACCCAGGAGGCCCACATGACCCAGACCAACGACCGTGTCCAGCTCAACCGCCAGCTCGCCCAGATGCTCAAGGGCGGCGTCATCATGGACGTCACCACGCCCGAGCAGGCGCGCATCGCCGAGGAGGCCGGCGCCTGCGCCGTCATGGCCCTCGAGCGCATCCCGGCCGACATCCGCGCCGCCGGCGGCGTCTCCCGCATGAGCGACCCGGCCATGATCGCCGGCATCCAGCAGGCCGTCTCCATCCCCGTCATGGCCAAGTGCCGCATCGGCCACATCGTTGAGGCGCAGGTGCTGCAGGCCATCGAGATCGACTACATCGACGAGTCCGAGGTCCTCACCCCCGCCGACGACACCTACCACATCGACAAGACCCAGTTCGACGTCCCGTTCGTCTGCGGTGCGCGCGACCTCGGCGAGGCCCTGCGCCGCGTGGCCGAGGGCGCCACGATGATCCGCACGAAGGGCGAGCCGGGAACGGGCGACGTCGTGCAGGCCGTGCGCCACATGCGCAAGATCAACAAGCAGATCCGCGACGTGGTGGCCCTGCGCGACGACGAGCTCTTCGAGGCCGCCAAGCAGCTCGCCGTGCCCGTCGAGCTCATTCGCTACGTCCACGAGAATGGCAAGCTCCCCGTCGTGAACTTCGCCGCCGGCGGCGTGGCCACCCCGGCGGACGCCGCACTCATGATACAGCTCGGCGCCGAGGGCGTCTTCGTGGGCTCGGGCATCTTCAAGTCCGGCGACCCCGCCAAGCGCGCCGCCGCCATCGTGAAGGCCGTCGCCAACTACACCGATGCCAAGCTCATCGCCGAGCTCTCCGCCAACCTCGGCGAGGCCATGGTGGGCATCAACGCCGACGAGATCGACATCATCATGGAGGAGCGTGGTCGCTAGTGGCAACCGCAGTACTCGCCGTCCAGGGGGCGTTTGCCGAGCACGAGGCAAAGCTCGCCGAGCTGGGCGAGACGTGCGTGGAGCTTCGCCAGGCCGCCGACCTTACCCAGCCGTTTGACAGGCTCGTGCTGCCCGGCGGCGAGTCAACCACCCAAGGCAAGCTCCTCGACGAGCTTGGCATGCTCGGGCCACTACGCGAGCGCATCGCAGGCGGCATGCCGGTGCTCGCCACCTGCGCGGGCCTCATCCTGCTCGCAAGCCGCCTGGACGCGCACGACGACAAGGGAACGCCTCGCCTGGGCACGATGGACGTGCTCGTGCGCCGCAACGCCTATGGCCGCCAGCTCGGCAGCTTCCACACCGAGCTCGAGCTCGCGGGCGCTGGCATCGTCCCGGCAATGTTCATCCGCGCGCCGTTCGTCATGGAGACGGGCGCGGGCGTGCAGACGCTCGCCACGTGCGACGGCAACGTGGTGGCCGTGCGCCAGGGCAACCAGCTGGGCCTCGCCTTCCACCCCGAGCTCGACGACAGCCACCGCATCCACGAGCTCTTCCTCAGCCTCTAGCGCCGGCAGGACCTGCCAGCCCGCACATACCCGAAAACCCCGCGGGGCGGCAGCGATTCCGTGAAGGACGCGAGAGTCGCCGCCGTCCCGCGCCGTGCGTTGTACCCTATGGTGTTGCAATAAAGCGGCCGCTCACGCGGCATCAACATACGGGGAGCACCACCACATGGTTCTCAACATGCTCAAGGGCAAGATCCACCGCGCCACTGTCACGCAGGCCGAGGTTGACTACATCGGCTCGATCACCATCGATCAGCAGCTCATGGACGCCGCGGGCATCCTGGAGTACGAGAAGGTCCAGGTCGCGGACGTCGAGACGGGCTCACGCCTGGAGACCTACGTCATCTCCGGCGAGCCGGGCAGCGGCGTCATCTGCCTGAACGGCGCGGCCGCTCACCTCGTGACCCCCGGCGACAAGGTCATCATCATGTGCTACGCCCAGATGACGCCCGAGGAGGCCCGCGAGAACCAGCCGCGCGTCGTCTTCGTGGACGACCACAACAAGATCGCGCGCCTCACGCGCTACGAGTGCCACGGCCGCCTCGAGGACCTCGCCTAGAGCAGCACATCCCCCACGAGAGGACTCGCCATGGACGAGAACACCCAGCAGAGCGCCCCGCAGCCTGCGGCCACGCCTGCCCCAACCCCGCAGCCCAGCCCGCAGCCGCAGCCCACTCCTGCACCGGCCCCACAGCCCGTCATCGAGAGCGCCAGCGCCACCACCTCCACCGACAACCACGCAGGGGCGCTCCCCTACGTCATCGTCGTGGCGGCCCTCGCCGTGCTCGTGGCGCTCGACCTCGCCGTCTCCAACCTCGTCGTTGCCGCCGGCGAGGTCGCCAGCGACGCCTACTACGACAGCCACCTCTACGACGACCTGGACTACGACGACTTCCTCGACGACCTCGAGCCCAAGGGCCGCTCCTCGCGCAACCTCACGGCCGACAACGTCTTCGACGTCGAGCTCACCGCCACCGACTACTCCGTGAACGACTACGTCTTCGCGAGCGACTACTCGGGCTCGCAGCAGGTCGTGTCCTCCTACGTGAAGACCCTCGCCAAGACAGACGCCGACGCCGCCGCCCAGCTCGCCGGCCACCTGCGCGCCGCCCAGGCCGCCACAGACGATGCCACGCGCGCAGACGAGCTCGCCCAGGCCGCCGCCGTCTGCCAGGACACCGCCGCCGCCATCGACGCGCTCGCCCTGCCCGAGGAGGGCTCCATCACCGGCACCTCCGCCGCGGACATCCTCGAGAACCTCACCGAGGGCCGCGACGCCACGAGGCAGCGCTGGGACAAGCTCTCCCAGCTCGTCGCGATTCTCGCCTCGCCCGAGGGTCACACCGAGCAGGAGCTCGCAGACCTCGACAACGACGCGGGCGACGTCACCGACCCCGCCATCTACCTCACGCGCGCCCTGTCGGCCTCGGCCGCCAACAAGTAGCGCGCCCACGGCGCCAACGCGCCCGCCCAGAAAGGACGTTCCATGAGCAAGGCAGACGACCTGTTCTGCGCCATGTGCACAGACATCATCGAGAACGGCACCACCACGGAGGGCCAGAAGGTGCGCCCCCACTGGGAAGACGGCACGCCCGCCTACACCATCAAGCAGTTCGGCGTCGTGAACCGCTATGACCTGCGCCAGGAGTTCCCCGCGCTCACGCTGCGCCGCACCGCGCTCAAGAGCGCCATGGACGAGGTGCTGTGGATCTACCAGAGAAAGTCCAACAACATCCACGACCTGCACTCCCACATCTGGGACGAGTGGGCAGACGAGACGGGCTCCATCGGCAAGGCCTACGGCTACCAGATCGGCCAGAAGTCCCACTACCCGCAGGGCGACATGGACCAGATGGACAAGGTCCTCTATGACCTTCGCGAGACGCCCTTCTCGCGCCGCATCATGACGAACACCTACGTGTTTGCCGACCTCTCCGAGATGAACCTCTACCCGTGCGCCTACAGCTGCACCTACAACGTCACGCAGACGCCGGGCCACGACAGGCTCACGCTCAACATGGTGCTCAACCAGCGCAGCCAGGACGTACTCGCGGCCAACAACTGGAACGTGTGCCAGTACGCCATCCTGCTCATGATGGTGGCCCAGAGTGTGGGCATGGAGGCCGGCCAGCTCGTGCACGTCATCGCCGACGCCCACATCTATGACCGCCACGTCGACATCATCCGCGAGCTCATCTCCCGCCCGCGCTACGACGCGCCGCGCGTCTCGCTCAACCCCGAGGTCACGGACTTCTACGACTTCACGACCGACGACCTCGTCGTCGAGGGCTACGAGCACGGCCCGCAGGTAAAGAACATCCCCATCGCGGTCTAGCCAAGGAGGCCAACGGTGACAACGGAACCCGTCCCCATTGCCACGCTTCACGCCATCGTCGCCGTGTGCGACGACTGGGGCATCGGCCTGGACGGCGGCATGGTGGTCGAGAACCACCGGGACATGCGCCACTTCGTCGCCTGCACCAAGGGCCACACCGTGCTCATGGGCCGTCGCACGCTCGAGAGCTTCCCTGGTGGCAAGCCGCTCCCCAACCGCCGCAACGTCGTGCTCACGCGCGACGCCTCGTTTGCGCGCGAGGGCATGGAGGTGGCCCATTCCATCGAGGAGGCCCTTGAGCTCATCGCAAGTGAGGAGACCTGGCTCATCGGCGGCGGCGTGCTCTACCACGCGCTCATCGGCCGCTGCGCTACGGCCGAGGTCACGAAGAACCACTGCGTGAGGCCGGCAGACACGTACTTCCCCAACTTGGACGAGGACGCCTCCTGGCGCCTTGCGGCCGCCCGCACCCATGACGAGAACGGCGACCCCCTCGTCACGCCCGAGGGAGTCGCCTTTGAGTTCGACACGTATGTGAGGGCCTAGCGACCGGCGCGGCGCCGGCGCGCCCGCGGTGGCCGCGAGCCCAGCCGCTCGCTACAGGTTGTCGAGGCTGCTAAGGTCGGCACCGGCGAACACGAGGGTCGCGAGCTCCGAGCTGTCCGAGAGCTCCCAGCCGTCGTCGCCCTTCTTGAGGTCGATGGACATGGTGCCAGTCCTGGTTGGAGCGTCGTCCGCGCCAAGGGCGTCGGTTAGGTTCTGCAGCAGCTTCTGCATCATGCCGTTCTCGCCCAGGTTGTTGTAGTCGTCGATGGCCTCCTGCGAGGTGATGTAGGCCGAGACGTCGTTCATCCACGCCGTCATGACCTTCTCGACGTCGACGTTCGTGACGTCAACCGTGGCGGTGGCGGTGTCTCCGTCCACCTTCACGGCCAGGTTGTCATACGAGAAGGCCTTGACGCAGTTGGAGTAGAACTCGTACGCGTCGATGCCGTAGCCCTTCATCTCGCTCACCAGGCTGTCGCCCATCATGCTCTTGACGGTGTCCTCGTCCACCGTCTTGACGGCATCGAGGTCTGCGGTGAGCGTCTGCTTGATGAGCTCCTCGTCACTGGGACCGCCGCAGGCGGTGAGGCCAAGCGCTGGCACGGCGGCGAGCGCAACCGTGCAGACGAGGGCGAGCGCCCTTCTTGCGATGCTCTTGTACTCCATGGTGCTCCTTCCTCCTCGGGCAGGCCTTCCCCGCCCCTGTAGCTCTCAGGCTACCAGATTGAATCAAACCTGAAAGTTTTCTTGGGACAAGCGGTGCCCTCAGACGCGCGAGCTGCACGCGAGGCCGCGGAGCCGTGCCCAACGTCCGCCAGACTCGCTACACTGAGGAGAGTAAACCGAGACAAACACTTGGAGGCAGACCATGGCCATCAACATCGTCATCGTCGTCGCCGTCGTCGTTGCGGCGGCTCTCGTAATCCGCGGCTACATCGCCCGAGGCGGCAAGGGAGACTGCTGCGGCGGGGCCGACGTCGTGCGCGCCAAGGGGCCCGCAGACAAGGACGCGAGCCACTACGCCCACGCCTATCAGGTCAAGGTCGATGGCATGAGCTGCGAGAACTGCGCCAAGCGCATCGCGAACGCCTTCAACGCGCGCCCGGGCACCATGGCGAGCGTCGACCTCGCGGCCGGCACGGCCACCGTGCGCACCAAGGAGCCGGCCGAGGCCGACGAGCTGCGCCACATCGTGCGCAACGAAGGCTACGGTGCGGGCAGCGTCACGGAGCTGTAGCGCCCGCGGCCGGCCCCGAGCGCGCCCGGCCGTACACGCGCACCCCCAACTACCTCGCAGCTTTCCTGTAGAATATAAGGGTTGCATCAATTTCGTTGCCGAGGTGACATGAACCCCAAACTCAACCTTGAGGGCCTGCGCGAGCGCATGCGCGGCCTGCATCCCCTTCTCAAGCCGGCGAGCATCCTGTGGGCGCTCGTCTTTGTCGTTGTCGCCATCGCGCTTGCGCAGGTGCGCGCAGGCGGCCTGCTCGTCATCGACGACGACTCGTTCGCCCTTATCGAAGCCATAGCCCTGGCAGGCCTCACGCTCTCCGTGGCCCGCGAGTACCTGCTGCGCCCGCTCGATGCCCTCGCTAACAGCGAGGACCTCAAGACGAGCGTGCTGGGCCGCGCCATCCCCGTGATGCGTGACATCCTGCTGCTCGTGGCCCTCGTCGCCGCCACGACGCTCACGCTCGAGCTGCCGTGGAACACGAACCTGTCCGAGGTCGACCCCTCCCTCATCGGGCTGGAGCGCTCCGTCGTCACCATCGTCCTTGTCGGCGCCTACTTCGTGGGCCAGCGGCGCGGCGCGGTTCTCGCGCTCGCCGTGGCCGGGCTCGACGCCCTGGGCATCGCGCAGGGCTTCATGCTCGTGCTCAAGGGCACCGCGATCCTGCCGTCCGACCTCATGGCCCTTGGCACCGCGGCGGCCGTGGGCGGCAGCTTCACCTACGAGGCCACCCCGCAGATCGCCCAAGGCATCGTGGCGCTTGTCGCCTCGCTCGTCGCCTGCATGCTCATGCGCCCCAGCGGCAAGTCTCCCGTGCGCCCGTGGCTGCGCGCTGCCGTCACGGCCGTGGTGGCCGTCTGCTGCGTGTGGAGCGGCGTCAACGCCTACAACACCTGCGACATCCGCGAGACCTACGGCACCAGCATCGACTACTGGTGGCCCGTCAACAGCTACTACGCGCAGGGCTTCGTCCCCACGTTTCTCACCATGGCCCAGGACATGAAGATCTCCGTGCCCGAGGGCTACACCGACGAGGAGGCCGCCGCCACGGAGGCCTCGCTCGCACAGGCCTACGACGCGAGCTGCGACCCCGCGGCCACCGAGGCCCGCCAGGCGCAGTTCGCCTCCGAGAAGCCCAGCGTGGTCGTCGTCATGAACGAGACGTTCAGCGACCTCTCAAGCATCTACGGAGACCTGGGCGTGGGCTACGAGGGCCCGGGCTACTTCAAGTCCATTGACGACGCGCTCGTGCGCGGCAACCTCGCCGTGTCGGCCTACGGCGGTGGCACCTGCAACTCCGAGTTCGAGGCCATGACCGGCAACAGCCTGGCCTACATCGGCATGGGCCTGTATCCCTACACGCTCTACGACCTTGAGGGCCCCGCCAACCTGGCGCGCCAGTTCTCCGAGCTGGGGTATGCCACCACGGCCATGCACCCCAACCTCCCCACGAACTGGAACCGCGAGCAGGTCTACGAGGAGATGGGCTTTGACCAGTTCCTCTCCATCGACGACTTCGCAGGCGCCCCCACGTTCCACAGCGGCGTCACGGACCAGGCCACCTACGAGAAGGTCCTCGAGCAACTCGCGAGCGGCAGCGACCCGCAGTTCATCCTCGACGTCACCATGCAGAACCACAGTGGCTACGACCAGGGCAACATCGACCCCGATCAGCTACGCGGCTACGAGACGGGCTACCTTGGGCAGGCCGTGGACGCCCAGCTCAACGAGTACCTCGCCTGCATCGACGCGTCCGACCGCGACCTGGCGTGGTTCATCGAGCAGCTGCGCGCGCTCGACAGGCCCGTCGTGCTCGTGCTCTTTGGCGACCACCAGCCCAACATCGGCATGAGCATCAACGACGCGCTCTACACGGGCGAGGACGACGCCACCCACGCCGCCCGCGCCTACCAGACCAACTATATGGTCTGGGCCAACTACGACGTGGCCGCCACGGACGGCATGCGCATCGAGCAGGCCTCCACGAGCACGCTCGGCGCCCTCATGGCCGATGCCGTGGGAGCGCCTCTCGCGACCTACCAGAAGGCCGCGCTGGGTGCGCGTCTCGAGATGCCGGCCATCAACCTGTTCGCCTACCAGGACAACCAGGGCTTCTGGCACAACAGCCTGGCCGATGAGGGCCCCGAGACGCCCATGCCGTCCGAGGCGATCTATGCCTACGAGCGCGCCAACGACGCGTTCAAGAAGCTCTCGCACGTCCAATACCTGGAGTTTGCTACCAAGGTCCAATAGACGGTGACAGTTTGACCCCGCCCCCACGTGTCACGGTGACAGTTGGGGACGGAGTCGTTCTGTCACCGCACAAAAAAGGGGCGCCCCGGTTGGGACGCCCCTCTTCCAAGCGTATGTAAGTCGGACTTAGGCGAGCTTACGGACGTTGGAGGCCTGGAGCTTGCCGTTCTGACCAGTGGTGATGTCGAACTCGACAGCCTGGCCCTCGTCAAGAGTCTTGAAGCCGTCCATCTGAATCTCGGAGTAGTGGACGAACAGGTCGTCGCCGTCCTCGCGAGAGATGAAGCCGTAGCCCTTGTCCGGATTGAACCACTTAACAGTACCCTGAGCCATGACGTGCCTTTCTTTCGTTTGCCCCTCCGGGGGCAACAAATGCGCTTGCGCGCTGAACAATACGTGGCCGCTTAGGCCACGGGTTCTAGTCTACCCCAGCCACACCCCACACCGCCTGAGAAACCCAAATTAGCCGCGAGCGGTATGGACGCTCGCGCCACAGAAAAGGGGCCGCACCCCATGGGCACGGCCCCCACTCGAAGCGGTCATGTGACCCAACAAGACGCCTTACAGGTAGGCGACGGCCTTGATCTCGACCTTGGCACCCTTGGGCAGCGCGGCGACCTCGAAGGCGGCGCGAGCCGGGTACGGGGCGGCGAAGAACTCGGCGTAGACCTCGTTCATGGCGCCGAAGTCGGCGATGGAGTCGAGCAGGACGGTGGTCTCGGCGACGTCGGCCATGGTGGCGCCGGCGGCCTCGAGCACGTTCTTGACGTTCGTCAGGCTCTGACGGGTCTGGGAAGCGATGTCGTCGCCGGCAAACTCGCCGGTGGCAGGGTCGACCGGCAGCTGGCCGGAGACGTGGATGCAGTTGCCGGCCTTGGTGGCGGCGGAGTAGGGACCAACGGCGGCGGGAGCCTTGTCGGTGACGATTGCCTCAATGGCCATGTGAAACTCCTTCTCTCGTGCCGCGTGACGCGGCATATCTCGAACCCCAGAATCGGGGCATGGTACCAACTCGCCTGCAAAAGGGACCGGCCCCTTTGCAGGTATTTCAACTAGCGGCTGACGTAGCTGCCGGGCAGCTCGCCGGTGGGTTCGCCCTCGCGGGCGGCCAGGACGCCGTTCACGAACGTGAAGCGGCTGCGGCCCCGGCACTCAAAGCCCTCGTAGGGCGTGTGGTCGACGTTCTGGTGCTGCGTGGCCACGCTGATCGTCCAGCTCACGGACGGGTCCCACACGCAGATGTCCGCGTCGGCGCCCTCGGCGAGACGCCCCTTTGCGGGCCACATGCCAAAGACCTTGGCGGGATTCTCGCTCATGAGGCGGCACAGGTCCTCGGGGCCAAGCTGGTCTGCGAACGTCGTGGCGATAAGCGCGGGGCGGTGCTCCACGCCGGCGCCGCCGTTGGGGACCTTGCGGAAGTCGTCGATGCCGCGGTCCTTCTGGCCGTGGATGTTGAAGCTGCAGTGGTCCGTGGCAATCGTGTCGATCTCGCCGTTGACGAGGGCCTCGCGTAGCGCCGCGCGGTCGGCGGGCTTGCGCGGCGGCGGGCTCATGACGAACTCGAGGCCCTCGAGACCGTCCTGGCCGTCCTTGAGGAAGCACGTGTCATCGAGCAGCAGGTACTGCGGGCACGTCTCCACGAAGATGTTCTTCTGACCGCGGGCCTTGGCGGCGCGAATAGCCTCGAGGCCAAGCTTGGTCGAGAGGTGCACCACGTTCACGCGGGCATCCCCGGCGAGATGCGCGAGGTACAGCAGACGGCTGATGGCCTCGGCCTCGCACTCGGCAGGGCGGCTCAGGGGGTGTCCCTCGGGACCGTGGATGCCCGCGTCATAGACACGCTGCTGCAGGGCGTCGACGAGCGTACCGTTCTCGCAGTGGACACACAGTGTGCCGCCCAGGGGCTTCAAGGCCTCGAGAAGCTCGAGCGTCTCGGCATCATCGAGGCGCAGGTGGTCGTAGGCAAAGTAGGACTTGAACGAGCAAACGCCGCGCTCGCGCATGACGGAGAGGTCGGCGCGGTTGCGCTCGTTCCACTCGGCGAGCGCCATGTGGAAGGCGTAGTTTGCCGTGCACGTGCCGTCGGCGCGCTTGTGCCACTCGTCGAGGGCATCGGGCATCGTGACGCCTCGGTCGGCCGTGGCGTAGTCCACGATCGTCGTGGTGCCGCCGCACGCCGCGGCGCGCGTGCCCGTCTCGAAGCTGTCGGCCGTCCAGTCGATGCCCGTCCAGCACTGCATGTGCGTGTGCGCGTCGATGAAGCCGGGAAACACCCAGCAGCCGTGCGCGTCATACACCTCGTCGCCAGCAGCGGGCTCGATCGCGCCCGCGATGCGCACGACCTTGTCGCCGTCGAGCGCCACGTCTCCGTGACGCAGCCCGTCGGGGCACACGAGCGTGCCACCCTGAATGATGACCATGCTAGTTACTCCCTCCACGACCAAGACCACATTCGATAATCTCCTGGCAACGTCCGAGGTCATCGGGCGTGTCAATGTCCCAGAGCTCCCAGGGCCACGACGCCTCCACCGAGATGGAGCGCGTATCGTCACCCAGCACCGCAGAGCCTCCCGCGTCTCCCGTGACCTGGGAGAGGCGCGAGAACAGCGATGCCGGGAACAGAGAAGGCGAGGCAGCGCGTCCGCGCCAGGACAGGCGGACGACCGCATCTGGGTTCGCGGCAGAGACCGCAAGCATCGTGCGGATGCTCCCCTGCTCGACGAGCGGCTGGTCGCCGGGCACGAAGACGCAGGCGTCCCAGCCCGCACGCTGCGCATAGGCCACGAGTGCCCTCATGGAGTCGCTCTGCTCGGAGCCGCCGTCTGGGTGCACGACGTCGATGCCGCGGCGCTCGCAGATAACTTTCGCCTCACGCGAGCCACACGCCACCACGATGGGGCAGCCCGGCGGCACGCATCCCAGCGTGCGCTCGAGCACGGCCTCGCCCATGAGGGGCTCGGCAAGCTTGTTGGCGCCGTAGCGGCGCGCGTGACCCGCGGCGAGCACGGCCACGCCAACGCGGCGCGCGGCAGCGTCTGCGTCGTCATGGGTCGTGGCGGTCACGCCCCTCGCAAACGCCGAGGCGTACTGGGCGCCGGCACTCCCCTCGCAGGCGGCGGTCCAGCGCTCGTAGGACGCGAGCAGCTCGTCTGCCTCGGGCGTAGGCGTGGAGCCTCCGCCGCCCGAGCCTCCCACGACGCGCGTGGTGAGCGGGGCATCCAGGCCTTTCTCGGCCTTGCGGACAAGTGCGAGTGCCTTCGTGTAGGCCATCCCCATGGAGATGGCCGCTGCACGAAGGCTCCCGTACTCGCGGATGCGGCGAAGCAGCTCGGCGGGACCGGGCCCGAAGACGCGCTCGCCGCTCTCGTCTACCAGATATGTCCGTACGCTTGGTCTCATGTGTCCATTATCCCCGACCGTGGCTTGGGCACGCGCGACGATTGCGCGCGTCAAAGAGAGCGCAGGCCGCACCCGGGAAACCTGCGGTTCCGGGCGCGGCCTGCGCGTGGGTTCGCTTAGGCGCGAATGGTGGTGCCGGTCTTGCCGTCGATGCCGTCACGCGCCTTCTCGAGCAGCGTGATGAGGGCGGAACGGCCGGGCTTGCTCTCGGCGAACGCCGCGGCAGCCAGGACCTTCGGCTCCATGGAGCCCTTGCCGAACTCGCCGGCGTCGGCGAGCTCGTGGGCGCGCTCGGGCGTGAGGGCGTCGAGCCACTCCTCGTCCGGCTTGCCAAAGCGCACGGCGACCTTCTCGACGGCCGTGAGGATCACGAGGTAGTCGGCATCGAGGGACTCGGCGAGAAGCTCGGCCGCGAAGTCCTTGTCGATGACGGCAGCGGCGCCCTTGAGGTGGTGGTTGCCCGTGGGCTCGACGGGGATGCCGCCGCCACCGCAGGCGATGACCACGTGGTTGGCCGCAACGAGCGAGGAGATCGTGTCGAGCTCGACGATGCGCTTAGGCTTCGGGGAGGCGACGACGCGGCGGTAACCTCGGCCGGAGTCCTCGACGAAGTCGTAGCCGCGGCTCTCCTTGAGGCCCTCGGCCTCCTCCTTGCTCATGAACGAGCCGATGGGCTTCGTGGGGCTCTCGAAGGCCGGGTCTGCCGGGTCGACCTCGACCTGCGTGAGGACGGTGGCGACGCCCTTGGCGATGCCACGGCGCTCCATCTCCTCGCGAAGGGCGTTCTGCAGGTCATAGCCGATGTAGCCCTGGCTCATGGCGCCGCAGACGGACAGCGGGCACGGGATGTACTTCTCGGGATCGCTGCGCGTCAGCTCGGTCATGGCGTTGGCGATCATGCCAACCTGAGGACCGTTGCCGTGCACGACGACGACCTCGTTGCCCTGCTCGATGAGGTCGACGATGGCCTTGGAGGTCACCTGGACGGCCTGCATCTGCTCGGGAAGGTTCTTGCCAAGGGCGTTGCCGCCGAGGGCAACGACGATGCGCTTGGACATGGGGGACTCCGTTCAAAAGGGTAAGCGACAGGGTTCCCCCTCGGCCACCCCACTTGAGGGGGGGGGGGATGGCGAGGTGGCCAAGGGGGTCCCAACTAGCGCCGGCCCCCAGTGGGGGCCGGCTTTTGAGGTGTATCAGGCCTCGAGTCGGCTAGGCCGACGCGGGGGCATTAGGCCTGATACCAGCGGGGGGTGCCGGCGGCCTCGAGCGCTTTGAGCGTCGCGACGGGGTCGGCAACCTTCTGGAGGAACATCATGGCAGCGATGGCGTAGGGCTTGTAGGAAGCCTCCTTGTACATGCCGTCGCGGTGCATGTCGAAGACGTCGGCCATGACCTCGCCGTGCTCGCAGGAGACACCGGAGATGTCGGCGGGCAGCGGGTGCATGAAGATCGTGTCCTGGCCGTTGGCCGTCTTGGCCATGAGGTCGGTCGTGGAGCACCAGTCCTGGTGCGTGGCGTTCTGGGCGAGAAGCTCCTTCTCGAGCGCGGCGATGCCGGCGTCGTCACCCTCGGCGTAGAGGTTCGTGCGCTTCTCCATGGCGGCATACGGAGCCCAGGACTTCGGGATCACGATGTCGGCGCCCTCGAAGGCCTCGGCCATCGTGTTGACCTGCTTGAAGGAGGTGCCGTTCTCGGCGGCGTAGCCCTTGGCGCGCTCGACGACCTCGGGCATGAGGTCGTAGCCCTCGGGGTGGGCCAGGGTGACGTCCATGCCAAAACGGGGCAGCAGGCTGATCAGCGACTGCGGGCAGGACAGCGGCTTGCCGTAAGAGGGCGAGTAGGCCCAGGTGACGGCAACCTTCTTGCCCTTGAGGTTCTCGAGGCCGCCAAACTCGTTGATGAGGTAGAGCATGTCGGCAGAGGACTGCGTGGGGTGATCGGAGTCGGACTGCAGGGAGATGAGCGTGGGACGGTGATCCAGAACGCCGTCCTCGTAGGCCTGCTGGACGGACTCGGAGACCTCGGCCATGTAGGCGTCGCCCTTGCCGATGTACATGTCGTCGCGGATGCCGATGACGTCGGCCATGAAGGAGATCATGGTAGCGGTCTCGCGGACGGTCTCGCCGTGGGCGATCTGGGACTTCTTCTCGTCCAGGTCCTGGAGCTCGAGGCCGAGCAGGTTGGAGGCCTTGGAGAAGGAGAAGCGGGTGCGCGTGGAGTTGTCACGGAACAGCGACACGGCCAGGCCCGAGTCGAAGATCTTGGAGGAGATGTTGCGCTCGCGGAGGTTACGCAGGGCCGCGGCGGTGGCGTAGAGGGCCTTCAGCTCGTCGGTCGTCTTGTCCCAGGTGTGCAGGAAGTCGTTGTTGTACATGCCCTTGAAGTCAAGGCCAGACAGGACGTCGAGATACTGCTGGATATCGCTCATTGGGTTTCCTCTCCCCTAGTGGTTGTGTGCGCGGACGCTTGCCCACGCGGGTCCTGCCGCCCCTTTGCTCCCCGAGCCGGGGCGGCAGGCAAGATTCTAAAGCGGCGTGCGAGACGGGCGACTACTTGATGTCGTTGTCCGTGAGCTCGGCGCGGTAGGTCGTGGCGTTGCCGTCAGCCTGCGAGGGGTCATAGAGGTTGAGGGCAGCGACGTAGAGGGCGGCGCAGGTCGGGAGGTCCTGCTTGTAGGTGACCTCGTTGGGCGCGTGGGCCTGGGACTCGGCGCCGGGGCCAAAGCCGACGCAGGGGATGCCGTAGCGGCCCTGGATGGACACGCAGTTCGTGGAGAAGGTCCACTTGTCGCACAGCGGACGGCCGGCGCGCTTGTCCATGGACTTCTCGCAGCCGATGCGCTCGTCACCGAAGAGCGCCTTGTGGGCGTCGACGAGGGCCTTGACGTGCGGCGCGGACTCCTTGTTGATCCACGTCGGGAAGTAGGCCTCGGTCTCGTAGACCTCGCCGGTCCAGGACGGACGGTCGTACATGTACATGGAGACCTTCACGTCGTCGCCGTACTTCTTGGCGGCCGGCAGGTTGCGGATCTCGTCCAGGCAGGACTCCCAGGTCTCGCCGGCGGTCATGCGACGGTCGATGGAGATGGCGCAGGAGTCAGCGACAGCGCAGCGGCTGGGGCTGGTGTAGAAGATCTGGCTGACGGTGCAGGTGCCGCGGCCCAGGAAGCGGGCGTCCTCGTAGTGCTCGGGGTTGTACTTGGGGTCGAGCATCTTGACGAGGCCCTTGATGTCGGTGGACTCGTCGCAGCCGTTGTTGTTGAGGGCGCGGACGTCGGCGATGATGTCGGCCATCTTGTAGATGGCGTTGTCGCCGCGCTCGGGGGCAGAGCCGTGGCAGGACGTGCCGTGGACGTCGACGCGAATCTCCATGCGGCCACGGTGACCACGGTAGATGCCGCCGTCGGTGGGCTCGGTGGAGATGACGAACTCGGGCTTGATGCCGTCGACGTTGTAGATGTACTGCCAGCACATGCCGTCACAGTCCTCCTCCTGGACCGTGCCGACGACCATGACCTTGTAGCCCTCGGGGATGAGGTCGAGGTCCTTCATCATCTTGGCAGCGTAGGTCGCGGAGGCCATGCCGCCCTCCTGGTCGGAGCCGCCGCGGCCACCGATGAGCTGGTCGTCCTCGAAGCCCTCGTAGGGGTCGAAGTCCCAGTTGTCACGGTTGCCGATGCCCACGGTGTCGATGTGGGAGTCGATGGCGATGATCTTGTCGCCCTCGCCCATGAAGCCCATGACGTTGCCAAGGCCGTCGACCTTGACCTCGTCGAAGCCCAGCTTCTCCATCTCGGCCTTGATGCAGGCGACGACCTCGCCCTCCTCGCAGGACTCGGACGGGTGAGAGATCATGGCGCGCAGGAACGCCGTCATGTCCTTGCCGTAGTCCTGGGCGGTCTTCTTGATGAGATCGTAGTCGAGCTGCTTAGCCATGTCGTGAACCTTTCTGTTCGATGGCCTTCGTTACCTATTGCATGAAGCCACTGGCGTGGCGGTGGTGCCTAGCAGGTGGGGTACTCGCCCTCCCAGACGATGCGGCGGTACTGCTCGGGGTCGGTGTCGCCCTCGGTGGAGAAGCAGAGCACGGAGCTCGTCTTGTCCAGGCCGATGGCCTCCTTGAGCTCAGCGTACTCGGGGTCGAGCATGAGCGTCTCGACAAGGCCGGTCGTCACGGCGCCGGACTCGCCGGAGATCACGCGCGGGTCGCCCTTCTCGGGGGCGCCGAGGGTGCGCATGCCGCGGGCCGTCACCCAGTCGGGGCAGGAGACGAACGCCGTCACGTGGTTGCGCAGGATGTCCCAGCCCAGGATGTTGGGCTCGCCGCAGCACAGGCCGGCCATGATCGAGGGCATGTCGCCGTCAACGATGCGCGGGTCGCCGTCACCGGCGGCAGCGCCCTTGTACAGGCAGGCGGCAGGGGCGCACTCGGCCACGACGAACGTGGGCGGGTTGTCCGGGAAGAGGTTCGTGAAGTAGCCTACGACGGCGCCGGCGAGAGAGCCCACGCCAGCCTGGACGAACACATGCGTCGGACGGTTGATGGCCATCTCGCGGAGCTGCTCGGCAGCCTCGGAGGCCATGGTGCCGTAGCCCTCCATGATCCAGGACGGGATCTTCTCGTAGCCCTCCCAGGCGGTGTCCTGCACAATGACGCCACGCTCGCAGGCGTCAGCCTCGGCGGCGGCCATGCGGACGCACTCGTCGTAGTTGACCTCCTCGATGGTCACCTTGGCGCCCTCGGCGGCGATGTTGTCGAAGCGCGGCTTCGTGGAGCCCTTGGGCATGTGCACGACGGCCTTCTGGCCGAGCTTGTTGGCAGCCCAGGCAACGCCGCGACCGTGGTTGCCGTCGGTGGCGGTGAAGAACGTTGCCTGACCGAAGTCCTTCGCGAGCTTGTCGGAGGTCAGGTAGTCGAACGTGCAGTCGGCGACGTCCTGGTTGGTCTCATCGGCGATGTAGTTGGCCATGGCGAAGGAGCCGCCGAGCACCTTGAAGGCGTTGAGGCCGAAGCGGTAGCTCTCGTCCTTGACGCACAGGTTGCCAAGGCCCAGGCGGGCGGCCTGGCCGTCGAGGCGAGCGAGCGGCGTCACGGTGTACTGCGGGAAGCTCTTGTGGAAGGCGCGGGCCTTCTTGACGTTGTCGAGCGACATGATGCCGAGGTGCGCGTCATCGCTCTTGGGCATGTGGTTGATGGCCCACTGAATCTTCTCGCTCACGTTACCGAGACCTCCTTGGTTGGTTGCATTCAACTATTTGTTTGATAACCAAACAAATAGTTTGTTACTCCATATGAAACCACACTTTGTTTTAGATTCAAGGGTGGTTTTGCCCCGTCTGGTGAGCGTTGCTAAAATGGCCGCGAGCGAGAGATGCGGCTCCGGACCGTCACGTATCGAACACGCACGTCAACGCGCTAGTTGACATAACGATCAGCGGTGCCGACGCGCCCGTCCGTCACACGAGCGACACATTCGCTGCGGCGCCCTGCCCACGCCCCTAACAAATTGTTAGCTTCCCAAAAAAGAGGGCCGCCCGCGCGTGGCGGGACGACCCTCGAACACAACGGCGAGCGGCTCGGGGAAGAAGCCGCGCCACCGAACGTGTAGCAGATGGGCTACTCCTCGTCCTCCGAGTCGCTGTCGGAGACGTGGAGCTTCTCCTCCTCCTCGACGGGCTCGGGAGGCATAAGCAGGTTGAGCACGATGGCCATGATGGCGCACGGCGTGATGGCCGAGGTGCCAAAGATCGTGTTGATCCAGCCAGGCATGCCAACGCCCGTGAGCGAACCGGAGACCTGGGCGATGCCCAGGCCAAAGGCCACGGAGACGCCGAAGATGGTGCACGTGCGCGGCGTGAGGCCGTCCTTCACGAGGATTCGGATGCCGTTCAGGGTGATGGTGCCAAAGACGCTGATCGTGGCGCCGCCGATGACGGGCTGCGGAATCATGAGCAGAAGCGCCGAGAGCTTGGGGCAAAGTCCCGCGGCCATGAAGACGATGGCGGCGCCGGCGAACACCCAGCGGTTGATGACCTTCGTGCTCACGATGATGCCAACGTTCTGGCCAAAGGCCGAGGTGGGCACGCCGCCGAACAGCGATGACAGGATGGAGACGAGGCCCTGGGCCATGATGCCGCCAGAGATCTCCTTGCCCTTGGGCATGCGGTCCATGGAGCCCGCGGTGGCGGCGGAGAGGTCACCGATGAGCTGGATGTTCACCATGACGTAGATGATGGCGATCGTGATGCACACGGCCGGGTCGAAGTCGATCGCGAACGGCATGAACTTGGGCAGGGAGAACCAGGCGGCCTCGCCGATGCCGGAGGGGTCGATCATGCCGAACGGGATGGACACGATGCAGCCGATGATGATGGCGAAGAAGATGGAGCCAATCTTGGTGATGCCCTTGGTGAAGTTCGTGAGGCCAAACGTCACGGCGAACGTGATGAGGCCCACGATCCAGTTCATGGCGCTGCCGAAGTTCTCGGTGCCCACGCCGCCGGCGATGTACTTGATGGCCGTGGGGTACAGCGACACGCCGATGGTGAAGATGACCGTGCCCGTGACGAGCGGCGGGAAGATCCACCTGATCTTGTCGTAGAACAGGCTGAAGATGATGGCCACGATGCCGCCGACCATCTCGGCGCCGAGAATGATCGAGAAGCCGAACTCGCCGCCCACGGCCTGCAGGGCCGGCAGGAACGCGAACGAGGCGCCCGTGAGGATGGGCAGGCCAGAGCCGATGCGCCCGAACAGCGGCAACTGCTGGAGCAGCGTGTCGATGGCGGACAGGATGAGCGCCACCTGGATAATGGCCGTCTCCTGTTCGGCCGTGAAGCCGCACGTGGTGGCGATCATCATCGCAGGGGTGATGACGCCGGCAAACGACGCGAGCACGTGCTGCAAAGACGTCGGGATGAGCGAACTCAGGGGCGGGAAGCCGTCGCGCTTGAACAGCGACTTGTCGAGGCCCGCCTCGGTCTCCTTGGTGTTGTCCATTCATGTTCCTCTCGTGAGGGCGCTCTGACACGCGCCTGCGCGACCCGGCCCAGATGGCCCGGGGCCAGCCGCACATCATCCCCTTATTGGGGCGACAAAACATCCTAAAGAATATTCAGATGTGCTTACATTTTGTTAGGAAGTCACGAGCGGGACGCCAACGGCCGATTTTTGGACGTGAACGGTCAGAGGTCATCCCAAAAGGGTATGACCTTGCGCTTATACTCAAATTCATCAACGAGAAACGACGAGAAGGACCCAAGGAGACACCATGCTCGACATGATCAAGGCCGAGGAGGCCCGCGCGCTGGCCGCCGAGGCGGACCCCACGAGAGAGACGGCCGCGGCGGACACGCTGTCCAACAACGCCATCAGCTGGGCCATCAGAAACGCCATCCACCGCACGGACACGCGCATCCGCATGTACGCCAAGTTCGGGCGCACCGTCCTGTCCGTGAAGTTCGCCCCCAGCGACGGCGATGGCGACGGCGAGGGCAACTCGTTCTACAACGACCTGGTCGCCAACAGCAACACGAACGTCGCCGACGCCATCTGCGACATCATCTACGGGCGCGACCAGGACCTCATCTCGCCCATCCAGACCGCGCGCATCCTCAACACGTACAGCTCGCGCCTGGCCAAGTTCGTGAACGACCTGCAGCGCCTGGGTTACGACGTCGAGGTGGGCGACGGTGCCGAGAAGGGCAACGGAAAGATCGACAACAACACGATCATCGTGAAGTGGGCGTAGCGCCCGCGCAGGGACTTCACGCCAACGCCGCGCTACAAAAGAGGCGGGCCCGGCTCGATGGTGAGCCGGGCCCGCCTTCTCGTTACTCCTCGGAGCCGCACTCCCCGTGGACGATCTCGATGGCCTTCTCGACGCCATCGATGACGTTCTGGTAGCCCGTGCAGCGGCACAGGTGACCGGAGAGGTTCTTGCGGATCTCGTCGCGCGTGTAGGTCTTGCCGGTGTTGATCATCTCCATGGCGCTCATGATGATGCCGGGGATGCAGAAGCCGCACTGCACGGCGAACTGGTCAATAAACGCCTGCTGAACGGGGTTGAGCGTGCCGTCGGGCGCCTGCAGGCCCTCCACGGTGAGGATGTCCTTGCCCTGGGCCCAGTCGGTGAGGTACAGGCACGTGTCGGTGGCGACGCCGTCGATGAGGACGGTGCAGGCACCGCACTCACCCACCTCGCAGCCGCGCTTGACGCTCGTGAGGCCAAGGCGGTTGCGCAGCGTGTCGAGCAGCGACTCGCGCGGGTCATAGCCCACCTGGACTTCCTTGCCGTTCACCGTGCACTTCAAGATCTTCATGTCCATTACAGATCAGCTCCTCCCCTGCGCGCCGCATACGTGAGGGAGCGCTTCGACATCTCCTTGATGAGCTGGAGGCGGAAGTCCTTCGACGCGCGCCAGCTGTCACGCGGGTTCGTGCACTCGGCCGCGAGCTCGCCGATGCGCTCCACGGCATCGTGGACGTCCGTGCCACGCACGGCGTCCTCGGCCGCGATGGCGCGCATGGGTGTGGGGCCCGCGACGCCGAACGCCAGGCGGATGTCGTCGATCGTGCGCTTGTCGTCCGCGAGCTTCACGAGGCAGCAGCAGCCCATCGTCGTGATCTCCAGGGCGTTGCGCTTGCCATACTTGAAGTAGTAGCCGGTGAAGCCATCGTAGTGGTCCTTGGGGATGCGGATCCTCACGAGCACCTCGTCGCGCTCCTTGTGAGAGCGGCCGGGACCCGCGTACCACTCCTCGATGGGGATGGTGCGGGTGCCGCGCACGCTCTGGACGTCGAGCAGCGCGCCATAGGCGAACAGCGTGGAGGCGGAGTCTGCCGAGGTGGCAGCCGTGCAGACGTTACCGCCGATCGTGCCTGAGACGCGCAGCTGGGGACCGCCCGGGGTGTCGCAGGCCTCGCCCAGCGTGGGCACCGTGGCCTGGATGACGGGGCTCGTCGTGACGTGGTGGAACCACGTGATGGGACCGATCTCGACCGTGCCGTCGTCGGCGAGCGTGACTCCGTCGAGCTCGTCAGTAAGGCCGTGGATGGAGACGAGGTGAGCCGGGGCGCCCTTGCCCTCGCGAAGTTTCACGAGCACGTCCGTGCCGCCGGCGATGACCTCGGCGGCGGGGTCTGCCGCGAGGGCCTGGCAGGCGTCTGCCACGCTCGTTGCCTCGTACAGCGATTCGATGTCATACATTAGATAAGCCCCTCCTTCTTGAAGCCCTCGAAGAGACGCTGCGGCGTCATGGGCTCGACGTAGAACTTGCAGCCCGTGGCGTTCAAGATGGCGTCACGGATGGCGGCCGCCGGCGAGATGGCCGGCGTCTCGCCCACGGCCTTGTTGCCATAGGGGCCCGTGGGGTCGGGCTTCTCAACGAAGTCGGCCTTGAGGTCGGGCAGGTCCATGGTCGTGGGAATCTTGTAGTCGAGAAGCGTGGGGTTGAGCACGCGGGCGGTCTTGGGGTCCACTTGCAGCTCCTCGAACAGGCCGTAGCCGATGCCCTGCGCCATGCCGCCGTGGATCTGCTGCTCCACGAGCTTGGGGTTGATGAGCCGACCCGAGTCCTGGACGTTGATGATCTTGTTCACCGTGACCTTGCCGAGCGGCATGTCCACCGTGACGTCTGCGAACGTGCAGCCGCCGGCAATCGAGTTCGTGTGCACGTTGATCGTCTCGTGCGCGTGGAGCTGGTTAGCGGCGTCGAGGTTGTAGTAGGCCTCCAGAGCAAGCTCGGGAAGCGTGCAGACGACGTTTCCCACCACGTCATAGATCTTGTGGTCGCGAAGCGTAAGCTCGCCCTGCGCGCTGGGGAACAGGTAGTGCGCGTAGTCGATGATCTTCTTGTGCAGGGTCTCGCCGGCCTTCTTCACCGCGGTGCCCGAGACGTAGGTCTGGCGCGAGGCGTAGGCGCCCGAGTCATAGGGCGTGACGTCGGTGTCCTGGAACGACACGACGTGGATGTCCTCGGTGTCAACGCCAATGGCCTCGGCGGCCATCTGCGAGAAGACCGTGTCGGCGCCCTGGCCAATCTCGGTGGCGCCCATCTGCAGCTGGATGGAGCCGTCCTGGTTGAGCGTCACGGCTGCCGTGGCCGTCTCGAGCGCGAACGGGGCGACGGCCGTCTTGTACACGAAGAACGCGACGCCCACGCCGTGGCGGATGGGGCCGGTCTCCCCCGCGTACTCAGCGCGCTTCTTGTCCCACTCGATGTACTCCTTGCCCTTGGCAACGCACTCGGGAATGCCGCAGGTGTGGGCCGCGATGACGCCACCAGGTGTGAACTCGTCCACGAACTTGTCGGTGTAGACGTTCTTGAGGCGGAACTCGACGCCGTCCCAGCCGTTGTCGTAGGCGATGTCGCCCATGAGGCACTCGGCCGCCCAGTTACCCTCGGGCACGCCGTAGGCGCGCATGGCGCCCGTGTGCGGACCGTTCGTGTGGATCGTGAACGCCTCGGAGTGCGTCGCGACCTCCTGGGTGTGGTAGAGCCAGCGGAACGAGTTCACGGAGTTGAGCACGAGGGCGTGACCGTGGTGGACGTAGCCGCCCGTGTTGGAGTAGGCCACGATCTTGCGCGCGTGCAGCTTCATGTCGTCGTCATAGGAGCACTCGACGTCGAAGCTCTTGGGCTGACGGCCCGACGTGTCCCAGAACAGCTCCTCGCGCGTGAGCTCGAGCTTGACGCAGCGGCCGCCGATCTGCTTGCAGATCCAGGCGTTGAGCGGCTCGTAGTGCACGTCCTGCTTCGTGCCGAAGCCGCCGCCGATGTAGGGCTTGATGACGCGGACGTCGCCCCAGGGGATGCCGAGCGCCTGGCCAATGACGCGTCGCACGACGTGGGGAATCTGGGTGGAGGAGACGCAGACGATCTTGCCGCCCTCCATGTAGCAGTACGAGACGCACGTCTCGATGTGCACCTGGGACTGCTCGCGGGACTCCGCATGGATGCTCACGTGGTGGTACTTCGGGTCCTCGAGGGCCTCCTCGACCGTCTTGTAGCCGGCCTTGGCAAGGTTCTCCTCGGAGGTGCGGGCAAGCGAGTGGGCCACGATGTTGTCGGGCTTGCGCTCCTGGACGGGCGGGTTCGTGCCCTTCATGGACTCGATGGGGTCGTAGACGACGGGGTACTCCTCGTACTCGACCTTGATCTTCTTGAGCGCGCGGTCACAGCACACCGTGTCCTCGCCCACGACGACGGCGATGTTGTCGCCGTAGATGCGCACGCGGGAGTCGAGCAGCTTGCGGTCGGCCTGGTCGCGCTTGGCGGCAGCGCTGTCGGCGTACCAGGGGTGGCCAGCGACCGGGTAGCAGATGTCGGGCACGTCGAAGCAGGTGAACACCGCGACGATGCCGGGAACCTTCTCAGCCTCGGACGTGTCGATGGACTTGACGACACCATTGCCGATCGTGGCGTGGTAGATCTTTGCCTCGAGGCAGGGCTTGGGGCACAGGTCATCCGTGAACTTGGCGCGGCCCGTCACCTTGTCATACGCGTCGACGCGAACAACGGGACGGCCAACCTCCCTGAGCTTTTCCATGACGCCTCACTCTCAAAAGTTGTCTTGCATGCAAACAAAAGTTTATTACCGCGAGAATTACTGGCGGAGGCGATACGGTGAGCGGGCGATTTGGACGCGCAGACGGGTACTAGTCAATCGGAAATAACGCGTCTGAGCTGGGCGTTATATGCGGTTGACTTCAACGAATTGACCTGGCGCGCACATAAGAAAGGCGCCCCTCGCGAGCGTGCGAGGAGCGCCTCGGGCGTCAGTTCGTCAGGCGTAAAGCCAGCCGGCGAGCCTTACAGGCCGGACCTGATGGCCTCGACCTCGTCGTCGGAGACGAGGGTGTCGGCCTTGATCTGGTCGGTGTACTCGGCAACCTTGTCCTGGACGTCCTGGGGGACGGCGTCGGAGTACTTGCCCAGCGAGATGCCGCCGTTGTCAATGTTGGCCTCGATGACCTTGCCGCCGCCGAAGGAGCCGTCCTCGATGGCGCTCATGGCCTCTCCCATCTTCCAGTCGGTGACGGTGGAGGTGATGACGCAGGGATGGTCGGAGCCGCACAGGTCGATCGGCTGGGCGATGTTGAAGTGCGTGTCGGCACCGGCGGTCTCGAGGGCCTGGCGCACGCCGCCGTCAACGGCGGAGGCGTCGCACCACATGACGTCGACGTTGTCCGTGCCAATCCAGGACTCGGTGAGCTTCACGCCGGCAGAGGCGTCGGAGAAGCCGGCCTCGAAGTTGTAGACGCCCTTGACGCCCGAGTTGACCTTCTGGGCGGCCGCGAGGTAGGCGGAGTACTTCGTGAGCGTCGTGGGGATGCGCATGCCACCGACGAAGCCGATGCAGTTGGACTTCGTCATGAGGCCGGCGACGACGCCAGCCAGGGAGCCGGCCTGCTTGAGGTTGACCTGGACGGTCTCGAGGTTGTCGAGCGTCTCGTAGTCGGCGAGGTCGGTGGAAGGATCGGTGTTCGTCATGAGGAAGTGCACGTTGGGGTGCGACTCGGCGGCCTCGGCAACGACCTCGGCCCAGTCGGAGCAGAACTCGTTGCCCGCGGCGATGATGAGGTCGACGTCCTGGTCGACGTAGGACTGGGCGGCCGTGGCGGCGTCGGCGGAGGCGGTGTTCTCCTTGGGCTCGAGCATCTCCCACTTGGAGTTCTCCTCGCAGGCCTTCTGCAGGGATTCGTAGTGGCCCTGGCCCCAGCCGCCGTCGAGGGCAGGTCCCGAGATGACGAGGGCGACCTTGTAGCTGTCCTTGGCCTCGGCGGCGTCACCGGAGCCGGAGTTGTCGGAGGAGCCACCGCAGCCAACGAGCGACAGGGCGGCAGCGGCCGTGGCGGCACCGGCGCCGAGCTTGATGGCGTCACGCCTGGAGACGAGCTTGTGATTCTTCATGTTATTCCCTTCCTGTTTATGTCCGTACTTTTTTACGGACACATACCAAAAGAGAACCGGGTCGAAGCAAGTCCGACCCGGTCCCTTGCTACCTAGACGTTATGTCGAGAGGGTCTAGAGGCCCTTCTCGATGGCCTCGACGTCGGAGTCGCTGATGAACGTGCCGGCCTTGATCTGGTCGGAGTACTCTGCGATCTTGTCCTGGACGTCCTGGGAGACCTTGTCGGAGAACTTGCCGAGCGACACGCCACCGTTGTCCATGTTGCCGGTGATGGCCTTGCCGCCGCCGAACTTGCCGCCCTCGATCTCGTCCATGGCCTGGCCGATCATCCAGTCGGTGATCGTGGAGGTCACGACGGTCGGCTGGTCGTCGCCGACGGTATCGATGGGCTGGGCGATGTCGAAGTGCGTGTCGGCACCGGCGTTCTGCAGGGCCTGGCGCACGCCGTTGTCAACCGCGGAGGCGTCGCCCCACATGACGTCGACGTTGTTGGAGTTGATCCACTGCTCGGCGAGCTTGGTGCCAAGGGAGGCGTCGGTGAAGCCGGCCTCGAAGTTGTACTGGCCCGTGATGGAGGCATCGATCTTCTGGGCCGCGGCGAGGAAGGCGGAGTACTTCTTCGTCGTGGACGGGAGCTTCATGCCACCGATGAAGCCGATGCTCTTCGTCTGGGTCATGAGACCGGCGACGACGCCGGCCAAGGCGCCCGTCTGGACGAAGTCGGGCAGCACGGTCTCGACGTGGTCGAGATTCTCGTAGTCGCCCATCTCGGCCTCGGGGTCGGTGTTCGTGATGAGGAAGTTGACGTTGGGGTGCTCATCGGCGGCACCGGCAATGACCTCGGCCCAGTCGGAGGCGAACTGGTTGCCGTTGCCCACGATGAGGTCGACGTCCTGGTCGATGTAGGACTGGGCGGCCGTGGCGGCATCGGCGTCTGCCGTGTTCTCCTTGGGCTCGAGCATCTCCCAGTTGGGGTGCGAGTCGATGGCGCGCTTGAGCGACTCGTAGTGACCCTGGTCCCAGCCACCGTCGGTAATGGTGCCACTCATGATCATGGCGACCTTGTAGCTGGACTTGCCGTCCGCAGAGTCGGACGCGGCGGCCGTGTCGGCCGAGCCGGAGCCGCCACCGCAGCCGGCCAGGGCGACCGTCAGCGCCGCGGCGCCACCGAGGCCGAGGGCCTGACGCCTGTTGAGCATGACACGAGACTGGGACTTCTTGGACTCACTCATGATGGTCTACCTCTCCCACTCATTGCGCGGGCGCACCATTGCGCCCTCCTTGCCGTGCAAACAACGAACAAACACTTGATACCCAGCTTTAAGAAAGCTGACACCTCAGATCACGCCGGGGCGGATGAGCGGACGTGCCGCCCCGGCGAAATGAGCGCTAGCGAGACTCGCGGAAGTACGGCTGGCCGTTTGCCTTGGGGCCGGCGTGCTTGGAGCCAAAGAACAGCAGGGCGATGATCGTGAAGACGTACGGGATCATCTTGAAGAACATGACCGGCGCGGCCTGGAACTGGGCCTGCAGGGCCACGTTGAGGCCGTCGAAGAAGCCGAAGAGCAGGCTGGCGCCCATGACGCCCACGGCGCTCCAGCGACCGAAGATGACGGTTGCCAGCGCGATGAAGCCGCGGCCCATCACGATGCCGTCCGTATAGATCGGCGTGTAGCACAGCGTGAGGAACGCGCCACCTGCAGCCGCGAGGGCGCCGCAGACGATGCAGGCCACGTACTTGGTGCGCACGACGTTGATGCCGAGGGTCTCGGCGGCCTGCGGGTTCTCACCCACGGAGCGGAACGACAGGCCGGCGCGGCAGCGCTTGAAGAAGAACGACACGACGGGCACGAGCAGGAACGCCAGGTAGGCAAGGAGCGTCTGGTTGAACAGGCCGTTGCCCACGATGGGGACGTCACACAGGCCGGGGATGGCCAGGCTTGCCATCTGGCTGCCCGTGGCGTTGGCGGAGTTGGCGCCAACGAACAGGTTGTAGCCGAACAGTGCCACTGCCGGGGCCAGGATGTTGATGGCCATCGACGTGACCACGTGGTCCGAGCAGAGCGTGACCGTGCAGAAGGCATAGATGAGGTTCACGAGGACGCCGGCGAGCATGCCGACCATGAGGCCGACCCAGAGGTTGCCCGTGACCTTGCCTACGGCAAACGCCACGAACGCGCCGACGGCCATGATGCCCTCGAGACCGATGTTGACGAGACCGGCCCTCTCGGAGAAGACCTCGCCGAGCGCCGCGAGAAGGATGGGAACGGCGCCCATCGCCATTGCCTTGACGATGGTGGGAAGCGCAACCATGAAGTCCATTACGCGTTCACCTCAGCTTTCTTGTTCTTGGAGCCAAGGTTGGCGAAGAACGCCTTGACCTTGGGCAGCTTCACCATGGCCATGCCGGCGACGGCGAAGATGATGATGAGGCCGCGGACGATGTCGACGATGGCCGTGGGCACGCCGATGACGGACTGCATCATCGTGCCGCCCGTGGACAGGATTCCGAACAGCAGAGCCACGAAGATCGCTGCGATGGGATTGAGCTGCGCGATGAGCGCGATGGCAACGCCGTCGAAGCCAAAGCCGGAGCCGAAGCCGTCAGCGAGGCGGAACGGGGTCTTGCCGAGCAGCTCCACGGCGCCTCCCATGCCGGCGATGGCGCCGGAGATGACGAAGGCGAGCAGCACGAGGGCGCGCACGGGGAAGCCGTTGACCTTGGAGGCGGTGGGGCTCATGCCCACGGCGCGGATCTTGAAGCCGAACGACGTGCGGAAGATGACGTACCAGAGGAACACGCCGAGCACGATGGCCAGGATGACGCCCACGTGGGCGCTGCCGACGTCCATGAGGTGCGTGGACTTGGGCATGGCGAGCGTCTTGGGCAGGCCCTGGTCGGAGAAGACGTTCTTGAAGATGTACTCCATGAAGTACATGGCGATGTAGTTGAGCATGATCGTGGTGATCATCTCGTTGAGGCCACGCGTGATCTTCATGATGCCGGGGATGAGCGCCCAGATGCCACCCACGACGATGCCGGCGATGATGCCGAGCAGAAGGCCCATGGGACCGGTGAGGTGAAGGCCGAGCACGACCGTGGCCGTGGCGCAGCCGCCCATGATGAACTGGCCCTCGCCGCCGAGGTTGAACACGCCGCACTTGTAGGCGAACACCGCGGCCAGGCCCGTGAAGATGAGCGGACACGCGCGCTCGAGCGTCTTGCCGATCTTGCCGGCGTCACCGAGCGAGCCCTGCAGCATGGCGGCATAGCCCTGGATGGGGCTCTTGCCCAGGCACGCGATGACGATGGCGCCCACGATGAGGGCGAGCAGCACCGAGACGATCGGGGTGAGGACCATTAGGCGCTTCTCGCGCTGCTCCTCAGGGGTCGAGGCGGCCTTCTTGGCCTTTGCCAGCTTCTTGTTGTCAGCCACTGTTCCTCCCCTCCTACTTTCCTGCCATGGCGAGCGAAATCTCCTTGATGGGAGGATTCGCGCCAGGATACGTTCCCATGATCTCGCCCTCGAACAGGACCGTGATCCTGTCGGAGAGCTTCAGCACCTCGTCGAAGTCGGCCGAGATGAGCAGCACCGCGCAGCCAGCATCGCGTTGGGCGATGATCTGGTTGTGGATGAACTCGGTGGCGCCGATGTCCAGGCCGCGCGTGGGATAGACGGCCACGAGCAGCTTGGGGTGCGAGTCGAGCTCGCGGGCGAGGATGACCTTCTGCTGGTTGCCGCCGGACAGCGAGCGGGCCGTCTGGTTGACGGACGTGCAGCGGATGTCGTTCTCGTCCTTGAGCTTGTTGGCGTACTCGTTGATGGCGTCGAGCTTGAGCCAGGCGCCGTGGCCCGCGGAGAAGCGGTCAGAGGTCGTCTGCTTGAGGACGAGGTTCTCGGCGATGGTCATGTCTCCCACGAGGCCCATCTTGTTGCGGTCCTCGGGGATGTTGCCCAGGCCGGAGTCGATGAACGCACTCGGGCTGAACAGGGCGATCTCGGAGCCGTCGAGGCCCATGACCTTGCCGGACTCGGGCTTGATGAGGCCCGTGACGAGCGAGGCGAGCTCGGACTGGCCGTTGCCGTCGATGCCGGCCACGCCCAGGACCTCGCCCTTGTGGATCTGCATGGAGATGTCCTTGAGGCCGCCATGCTTGACCTCGGGGTGGTAGGAGACGTCCTTGAGCTCGAAGGCCACGTCGCCGGGCGTCTGGACCTTCTCGTAGGTGTTCTCCTGGAACTTCTGGCCGATCATGAGGTCGGCGAGCTCCTGCTCGGTGGTGTCTGCGACGCGCAGGGTGTCGATCATCTCGCCGCGGCGAAGGACGGTGACGCGGTCGGAGATGTGCATGACCTCGCGCATCTTGTGCGAGATGAAGATGATGGACTTACCCTCTGAGGTGAGGGAGTGCATGATGTCGAACAGGCCCTCGACCTCGAGGTCGGTGAGCACGGCTGTGGGCTCGTCAAGGATGACGAGGTCCGCGCCGCGGAACAGGACCTTCATGATCTCGACGCGCTGCTGCATGCCAATGGACATGTCGCCGACCTTCTCGTCGAGGTCGATTTCCATGCCGTAGCGGTCCATGAGCTCCTCGATCGTCTTGCGATCGTCTGCGATCTGGAGCAGCGGGCTGTTGTGGCGCTTATCGCCAAGGATGATGTTCTCGAGGCCGGTCATGTCCTCGATGAGCATGAAGTGCTGGTGGACCATGCCGATGCCGTGCTCGACGGCGACGCCGGGGCTGGAGATGTTCACCTCCTGACCGCGCATGTAGATCTTGCCCTCAGTTGGCGTGTAGAGACCAATGAGGACGTTCATGAGCGTGGACTTGCCAGCGCCGTTCTCGCCCAGGAGCGTGTGGACCTCGCCTTGCTCGATCGTGAGGTTCACGTTCTTGTTAGCGTAGAACGAACCGAAGCACTTGCTGACGTTCTCCATCCTCAGCAACTCGGCCATACGTACCACCTTTCGATGTTCCCCGCCTGCACCGCGTTCGCGGTGCCCTCCCCTCTCCTCCCGCGCGGTCAAGCGGGCTCGATCGTTGCCTCTGCCGCGCGGGTAAAACCAGCCAAGCTCCGGGGAGCCTCCTTGTGTGACGCCACCGAGAGGCGGTGGCGTCGGATTGACTGTCCCCAGAGTAACCCGACATGCATGACGGGTTGGTTAACTGTCTGGTCTAAAAAGCTACTACTAAATTACAGGTAGGCTTACATTTTTTAAGTTTCCGCCGCTTATACGGCCTGTTTTACCCGGCAGACGGTTAACCGTTTTTCGCTCTCATTTTTGGAAATAACGTCTAGCTCGAGTGAGTTAAAAGTCTGGAATTTTGTCTGACAATAAAAAGAAATCGGTATAAGGCTTTTTTATCGGGCCAACGGCGGGGCACGAGACAGGGGCCGAGACGAGAAGGGGCCCGGACGGATTCGTCCGGGCCCCAGGAATCAGGTGCCTTGGCGTGAACAGGGGCACGTCCCCCGTTCACGTTAGTCGCGGCCGAGGCGGTGGCTGTAGTAGGTGTCGGCCATGGGCAGGTCGGGACGGAGCTTGCCGTCCCAGGCGTGGTAGGCGTTCTGGACGGCGGGAGCCGCCGGGATCGTGGCAATCTCGCCGATGCCCTTGCCGCCGTAGGCCACGGGCAGCTGCTCGTCCTTCTCCACGTAGATCGCGTGGATCTGGGGGATGTCCGTGGAGCGGAGCAGTCCGAGCGTGCCGTACTTGACCTCGGGGACGCAGTCCTTGAGCGGCCACTGCTCGGTGAGCGCGTATCCCATGCCCATGAGCACGCCGCCTTCGATCTGGCCCTGGATGGCGACGGGGTTGATGACGCGGCCCGAGTCATGCGCCGCGTAGAACTCGGAAACCTTGCCCTCGTCGTCAAGGATTGCCACGTGCGTGGCGAAGCCATAGCAGATGTGGCTCTTGGGGTTGGGCACGTCGGCGCCGAGCTTGTCGGTCCTCTCGAGGTACTCGTAGTAGAACTCGTGGCCCTCGAGGGCGCGCAGGGCGTCTGAGGGGTGCTCGGGATGCACGGCGTGACCCGGCGTGAGCTGCTCGGCCGGCACCTCGAACGTGGTACCGTCGGCGAACTCGTGGGTGATGCCGTCCCCCTTTGCGCTCACGCGCTCCTCGGGCACGGCCTCGCCGCGCTCGACGGCCAGCATGGCGTCACGCAGCAGGAACGCCGCGCCGCGCACCGCCTCGCCGGTGACGACGGTCTGGCGAGAGCCGGACGTGGTGCCCGAGTCGGGCGCCGCCTCGGTGGAGCACTCGCCGTTGGCGATGCGCGAGAGCGGAAGCCCCGTGGCCTCGGCGACGTCCTGGAGAAACACGGTGTTGCAGCCCTGGCCGATATCGGAGGTGGCGGCGTAGATAACCGCACGGCCGTCCTCCACGCGGATGTTGCAGCGGCCCGCGTCGGGCAGGCCCACGCCCACGCCCGCGTTCTTCATGGAGCAGGCAAGGCCCGCACGGCCGGGGTTGGCGTAGTAGACGTCCTTCACGGCGTCGAGCGTCTCCTTGAGGGCCGTGGAGCAGTCCGCGATCTGGCCGTTGGGCAGGACCTCGCCCGGCTCGATGGCGTTGCGGTAGCGGATCTCCCACGGGTCGAGGCCGGCCTTCTCGGCGAGCAGGTCGATGAGGCTCTCGAGGGCGAACTCGGACTGGCACACGCCAAAGCCGCGGAAGGCGCCCGCGGGCGGGTTGTTGGTGTAGTAGCCGTAGCCGCGGATGTCGGTGTTCTGGTACTTGTAGGGACCCACGGAGTGGGTGCAGGCGCGCTCCAGCACCGGGCCGCACAGGCTCGCGTAGGCACCCGTGTCGAAGTTGATCTCGCAGTCGAGGCCCGTGAAGTTGCCGTCCTTGTCGCACCCGAGCGTGAACGTGCCGTCCATGGCGTGGCGCTTGGGGTGGAAGTACAGCGACTCCTGGCGCGTGAAGCGGCACTTGACCGGACGGCCGAACTTGTAGGCGGCCAGCGCAGCCAGGTGCTGGCAGGAGACGTCCTCCTTGCCGCCGAAGCCGCCGCCCACGAGCATCGTCTCGACGACGACGCGCTCGGGCGTGGCGTCCCAGCCGAACATGTGCGCGCACTCCTTGCGCGTGTCGTAGGCGCCCTGGTCGGTGGACCAAATCTTGACGCCGTCCTTGTAGGGGGCGGCCACGGCGCACTCGGGCTCGAGGAACGCGTGCTCGGTGAACGGGGTGGTGAATCGCTGCGTCACCGTGTAGGCGGACTCGGCGAGCGCCTTCGCGGCGTCGCCGCGCGTGACGTGGCGGCTCTGGCAGACGTTGTCCTTGAGCTCGACGGTGTTGCCGAACGCAAAGAAGCTGTCGTGGATGCGAGGGGCGCCGGGGGCCTTGGCCTCCTCGATGGAGCGAATGGGCTCGAGCTCCTCGTACTGGATCTTGACGAGCTTCTTAGCCTTCTCGAGGGTCTTTGCGTCCTCGGCCACGACGAGTGCGATGGCGTCTCCCAGGCAGCGCGTGACGTCGCCCTCGGCGATCATGACGTCCCAGTCCTGGATGAGGTGGCCCACCTGGTTGTGGGGCACGTCCTTGGCCGTGAGCACGCCCACGACGCCGGGAAGCGCCTCGGCCTTGCTCGCGTCGATGGAGAGAACGCGGGCGCGCGGATACTTGGAGCGCACCGCGGAGGTGTAGCACAGGCCGGGGAAGTCTGCCTCGGTCATGTCGTCGGGGTACTTGCCAAAGCCCAGCACCTTGCGGCGGACGTCAACGCGGAAGATCTGCTCGCCCACTGCGTAGTTGTCGCCGCGCTCGGCGGCCGGGTCGATCTGCTCGTCGCCGCGAAGGATGGCGGCGGCCTTCTTGATGCCCACGAGGATGCGCTTGTAGCCGGTGCAGCGGCAGACGTTGCCCTTGATGGCCTGGGAGATCTGAAGGTCCGTGGGGTCGGGCGTGCGGCGGCACAGGGCGGCGCCCGCCATGACCATGCCCGGGATGCAGAAGCCGCACTGCACGGCGCCGGCAGTGCCGAACGCGTAGACGAACGCCTCCTGCTCGCGCTCGGTGAGGCCCTCGATCGTCACGATGTCGTGGCCCCGGGCGAGCTTCGTGGTGAGCACGCACGACTTGACGGCCTGGTTGTCGACGATGATCGTGCACGTGCCGCAGGCGCCCTCCGAGCAGCCGTCCTTGACGCTCGTGAGGTTGAGATCGTCGCGCAGGTAGCGCAGGATCGACTTGTTCTCGGACGTGACGTAGTCCTGGCCGTTGATGTGAAGCTTGTACTCGGCAGCCATGTCTTTCCTCCCCTACCTCTTGGCCACGATGCCAAAGGCGTCGCGGATGACGTTTCTCGGACACTTCGTGGCGCACATGCCACAGGCGATGCAGTGCGCCCAGTCGATGACGGCGTGGTTGTCGACAACGTGGATGGCGCCGGCCGGGCAGGCGCGCTCGCAGGCGCCGCAGGCCACGCAGCTGTTGTCGCACTCGAGCTTGGCGTCTGAGCCCTTCTCGGTGTTGGAGCAGCGCGCCGTGATCGTGAACTCGCGCTCGACGAGCTGGATGACGCCCTGCTCGCAGGAGCGCGCGCACAGGCCACAGCCGATGCAGGCGTCGCGGTCGACGACGGCCACGCCACGCTCGTTGATGTGGATGGCGTTCTTGCGGCAGACGCCCACGCACGTTCCGCAGCCGATGCAACCCTGCTTGCAGCCCTGCAGGTCGCAGCCGCCGTTGCACATGACGACGGCAACGGGGCGGGGCTTTCGCGGCCGCTTGGCGGCAGGCTTGGCGCCCTGGGTGTTCTTGGTCTCGTAGGCCATGTCTCGGCCTTTCGTTTCTCGCGGGATGCCTGCGAGGTCGGGCGCGAGGCCCAGGCCCCGCAGGCATCCAAATGACTTGGGGGATCCTCCCTGAGGATCGAGCCGAGCGGGCGCGGGAGGGACGCCCGCCCGGCAACTCGCCTACTTGGCGAGCAGATAGCCGTAGGAGTCGCGCACGGCCTTGATCGTGAGGCGGACGTCCTCGGGCAGGCCGCAGTTGGCGTCGTCGACGTCATAGGCGCCCGTGCCCGTGGCAAGGCGGACGAGGAACGAGCCGTCGGCCTGAGGCAGGAAGCCGCGGTTCTCGGAGGCGCCCATGTCCTCGGCGCTCCAGAACAGGGTGAGCTTGTCCTTGAACGGGCGGCCCTCCCACGGGCAGAAGACGGCGCAGTTGCCACACTCGTTGCACATGCCGTCCACGTGGACCACCTGGTGCTGAGCCAGGCCCGGCACCTCGATGGCGACGTTGGCGCGGTTGGGGCAGACGTCGCAGCAGGCCTCGCAGACCTTGGCGCAGCCCAGGCAGCGGCTGTTGTTGATCGGGGCGGCCTCGGTGTTCAGCGTGCCCTTGCGCTCGTAGCACTGCTCGACGGAGGCGGCGGCGTTGGCCTCGGCGTAGGCGTTGAAGTCGGCGCCGAGCATGTCGCGGGCCACGGCCTGCGCGTCGGCGATGGCCTCGACGAACGTCGCGGGGCCACGGCGGCAGTCGCCGGCAGCCCAGACGCCGTCCACGCCCGTGGCGGTGCCGGCCGGGCGGCCCTTGCGGTCGAGCTCGACGCCGGCGGAGGCGAAGACCTCACCCTCGATGTGCTCGCCCACGGCGCAGATGACGGCCGTGGCCGGGACCTCGACGGTCTCGCCGGTAGCGACGGGGCGCTGGCGGCCGGACTCGTCGGCCTCGCCGAGCTTCATGACGTCGCAGGTGAGCTTGCCGTCCTTGGCGCCCTTGGGCGCGAGCAGCTCGCAGAACTCGACGCCGTCGGCCAGGGCCTCCTGCAGCTCGTCCTCGTCGGCGGGCATGAAGCGCTTCGTGCGGCGGTAGACGATGCGCACGTTCTCGACGCCCGGCAGGCGCTTGGCGACGCGCGCGGCGTCCATGGCGGTGTTGCCGGCGCCCACGATCACGATGTCGGTCCCAAGCGCGGAGAGATCCTCTCCGGCCTTGGCGGCGCGCAGGAACTCCAGGACGTCGTGCTCCTCGCCGTACTCGAGGCCCACATGGCCCGGAGCCCAGGCGCCCACGCAGACGACGACGTCCGTGTAGCCCTCGGCCTTGAGCTCCTCGACGCTCTTGACCTCACGGCCAAGCTCGACCTTGGCGCCGAAGGCCAGGCACAGCTGCTCGTCGGCGTCGATGTCGTTGTGGGAGATGCGGAACTCGGGGATGACGTGACGGGCGACGCCGCCGAGCCTGTTGGTGCGCTCGATGATGGTGACGTCGGCGCCGGCGCGCGTCAGGAAGAACGCCGTGGCAAGGCCGGCCGGGCCGCCGCCGATGACGGCGACCTTCTTGTCGGAGGTGCCGGCGGGCTTGGCGGCCTTGAGCTCGGCGAGGACCTCGTCGAAGCCACCGCGGGCGGCCGTGAGCTTGCTGGCGCGGATCTGGGCGCCCTCGGCCTCGTAGAAGGCGCGCTCGCACTTGGCGCCGCAGGGGTGCGGGCAGAGGTTGCCGGTGATGTGGGGCAGGGCGTTGCGGCTCAGGATGATGCGCAGAGCCTCGGCGAGGTTGCCCTCGTCAACGGCGTGCAGGTAGGCCGGGATGTCCTGCTGGATGGGGCAGCCGGAGCGGCACGGGGCCGTGAAGCAGCTCGTGAGCGGCAGCGGCGCGCTCACCTTGTGCGGCTTGGCCGGCTTGATGGGCTTGTGGTAGAGCTTGCTGGCCGTAGCCTTCTCGCCCAGCGCGGTGACTGCCTCAACGTCGACGTCCTCGCGGCGCTCCATGCCCGCAAGGATGCCGGCAATCTGGCTGAAGCGCTCGTAGCCACCAGGCTTGAGGACCGTGGTGGCCATGGTGATGGGCCAGATGCCCGCGGCGTACAGGTCGTGGATGTTGCGGGCGTCGGCGCCGCCGGAGTAGCTGATGCGCAGCTTGCCGTCGAACTCGGCGGAGATGCGGCGGGCGACCTCGACCGTCAGCGGGAACAGCGAGCGGCCGGACATGTACATCTCCTCGCTCGGCAGCTCGCCACGCGTGACGTCAACGGGGAACGTGTTCGTGAGCTTGACGCCAAAGGCCAGGCCACGGCTCGCGGCCAGCTCGATGAGGCGACGCATCATGGGAACGGCGTCCTCCCACTGCAGGTCCTCGACGAAGTGCTTGTCATCGAAGGCGATGTAGTCGAAGCCCAGCTCGTTCAGGCGCGTGCGCGCGTACTCGTAGCCGAGCAGCGTCGGGTTGCACTTGATGTAGGTGTTGAGGCCCTTCTCGGTGATGAGGTAGGTGGCGATGCGCTCGATCTCTGCGGGCGGGCAGCCGTGGAGCGTGGACTCGGTGACCGACGTGGAGACGTGCGGGCTCACGGAGTTCACGAAGTCGGCGTCGACGTGCTCGAAGCGGTCGAGGTTGGCAAGGGCCCAGTCGCGGCACTCGGCCCACACGGCCGTGTTGCTCGCGTCCTTCATGCTCTCGATGTAGTTGTCGACCTTGGCGCTCTTGATGCCCTCGAGGTCATATCCCACGCTCATGTTGAAGACGAAGCCGTCAGCCGCGCCCAGGCCGAGCTCGCGGGACAGCAGCTTGCAGGCCCACCAGGCCTTGACGTACTCGTTGAGCGCCTGCGGAACCTCGAGCTCGGTGGACCACTCGCAGTTGTAGCACTCGTCCTCGGCCACGATGCAGGGCTTGTTCACGCACGCGGACAGCTCGGCGCCGTCCATGACCTGCACGGTCTTGACCTCGAAGAAGCGAGAGCCCGCCACGTAGGAGGCAACGATGTTCTGCGCGAGCTGGCTGTTGGGGCCGGCGGCCGGGCCAAACGGCGACTCGATCTTCTCGTTGAAGATGGGGTCGGCGCCGCCCTCGTGGCGCACGATCTTGCGAACGCCAAAGACACTGCCGAGGTTGGCGTGCTCGGTGAGGATCCAGTCCATCATCTGTGCGAACGGGATCGGCCTCATGATGTCGCTCATGTCTGAGCTCCTCTCCTGCCCCGTCGAGACCGCGCGACGAGGGCGAGATGTGTTACGCGCGAGGCAGGGTGCCTCGTGCGCGACGGCCCCGCGGAGGCCGTCTGCCGCGCCCGGGCTCCCCGGCCCGGACGCGGGTGGGCGCCGGCTGGGAGCTGGTCCCCGCCGGCGCCTGCGGGGACGCGCGCGTCCCCGGGATACCGATTAGTAGCTGCGGTTGTTCAGCGTGCCCCACAGCTTCTTGGACTGCTCGAGCGTCCAGGCGTTGATGCGCTCCTCGTCGAAGGCCACGAACTCGCGGTCCTTGTAGAGGACACGGCCGTTGACGATCGTGGTGCGGCAGTTCTTGCCCATCATGCCGAACAACATGTGGCCGTCGATGTTGTCGCCGGAGAAGGGCGTGAACACCGGGTAGTCCATGACGATGACGTCTGCGGCGGCGCCGGGGGCGAGCTTGCCGAACGTGCGGCCGAAGTACTTGGAGGCCATCGCGTAGTTGTTCTTGAACAGCATCGTCATGGCCTCGCCCCAGCCCACGTTGGGCATGGCGGCGTTGTGGCGCTGGATGACGAGGAAGACCTTGAGGCTCTCGAGCATGTCATGGGTGTAGGCGTCCGTGCCCATGCACACCGGGATGCCGCGGCGCATGAACTCCAGGACCGGGGCGCAGCCCACGGCGTTGCCCATGTTGGACTCGGGGTTGTTGACGAGCCAGGTGCCGGAGTCCTTGATGATGTCCATCTCGGCGGGCGTCACGTGGATGCAGTGGCCGAGCATGGTGTCGGGGCCAAGCAGGTTGTGCTGCAGCAGGCGCTCCACGGGCGGGATGCCGCCGCGGTTCTTGCGGGAGTCCCACACGTCGTTCATGCCCTCGCAGACGTGGATGTGGAAGCCCGTGAGGCCGTTGTTGGCCTCGGCCATCTTGTCCATCGTCTCGTCGGAGAGGGTGAACGTGGCGTGGCCGCCGAACATGGCGGCGATCATCGTGTCGTTGTCCTTCTCGCGCGCGTCGTGGGCCCACTGGGCGAACTCGGTGTTCTCGGCGATCGACTGGTCGCACTTCTCCTGGCCGCGGCGGTCGGAGACCTCGTAGCACAGGCAGGAGCGCATGCCGAGCTCCTTGGCGACGTCCTTGATGGCGAACAGGGAGCCGGGAATCTCGCAGAAGCTCGCGTGGTGGTCGAAGATCGTGGTGACGCCGTCACGAAGCGAGTCGAGGATCGTGGCGTAGGCGCTGGCGCGCGTGCCGTCGAGCGTGAGGTTGTCGTCGATCTTCCACCACTGCTGCTCGAGGTTCTCGAGGAAGTTCGTGGGGTTGCAGCCATCGATTGCCAGGCCGCGGGCCAGGCCCGAGTAGATGTGGGTGTGGCAGTTCACGAGGCCCGGCATGATGACGCCGCCGTGGGCGTCGACGTACTCGTAGCCGGGGTTGGCGGCCTTGAGCTCGGCCTCGTCTCCCACCGCAACGATGGTGTCTCCGTCGATGGCAACCGCGCCGTGCTCGAGGTAGGGCTTCTCGTCATCGCGGGTGATGACGCGACCATTACCGACAATAAGCATGGTGCTCCCTTCATCGTCTGAGGCGGGGGTTAACGCCTTTCGACAGCTGTTCCGTGAGCCCGCGCGTCGACTGGTCGATGGCGGGTCCTCCCCCGCGCTCGCGCGTGCGACCAGTAGATTTGGTCGCTATGCCAATTGTCTCCGTGGCCGCGGCGAACGGCCTGACTTCTCAGCCTAACGGCACATGACAAACAGAATGTTATCAAACCTAACTATTTGTAATAACTGCATGTTTATGGCGAAAAACAGGCCTGCTGCAAAATTATTAGCAATCGGTGAACGGTAGGTTGCGCACGAGACGGACACACTCGCGTACCAGCGGCTTCGTTGTGCTCAACCCAAGACAACGGGGCGGGCGGGGCGCGGACACGAAAAAGGGCCCCTCCCGAGTCGAGAGGGGCCCTGCCACGCATGGACGGAAGGGAGTGCCCACGCGAATGGCCGTTTGCGACGGACGTCCCAGCACGGGCCGGGGAAGCATCCCTCCTAGGAGAGGTCGATCTCGCGGCCCGAGACGTACTTGCGCACGAGGCGGCCGCCTTCCTCCGCCAAGTAGACGTAGCGCTCGAGGCGCTCCCAGACGCTAAGGTCACGCGGGGTGGCGATGTTGGAGTCGTCGAGCACGAGGGCGTCGAACTCGTACCCCTCGGCAAGAGAGCCAACGCGGCCAAAGAACGAGCCGCCGCCGGCCGTGGCGAGCCACAGCGCTTCCTGCGTGGTGAGCGCGGGAAGCGAGTCGTCCACGAGTCTCCAGCGCAGCTTCGAGACGGCCACGGCATCCGCCATGCAGCGGAACATCGACAGGTTGGCGCCGCCGGCGACGTCGGTGCCCAGGCCCACGTTCATGCCCAGGTCAAGGTAGCGGCGGATGGGCGCGATGCCGCTCGAGAGCTGGGCGTTTGACTGCGGGCAGTGGGCCACGTAGGTGCCGCTGCTACGCAGAAGCTCGGTCTCGGTCTTATCGGAGTAGATGCAGTGGGCCATGACCGTGCGCGGGCCAAGCAGGCCAAAGTGGTCGTAGGCGTCGCCGTAGCAGCTCGACCACGGGCACAGCTCCTTGACCCAGCCGCACTCCGAGGGGTTCTCGGACAGGTGGCTCTGGACGGGCAGGCTCAACTCGTGAGCGATGTCGGCGAGCTCGGCCATGAGCTCGTCGGTGACGCTCGGGGTGAAGCGCGGCGTGATGATGGGCGCCGTATGGTCGTAGCGACCCTCGACGTCTGCGAGCCAGCGGCGGGTGTCTGCGGCGGACTGGGCGGTGTCCTCCTCGAGGTTCTCGCCGCCGTTGCGGTCCATGTTCACCTTGCCCACGTACGTGGCAAGGCCCGTTGCCTCGAGCTTGTCCATGAGCAGCTCGGTGGCCTCGACGTGCATCGTGCCAAAGACGACGGCATGCGTCGTGGGCGACTGGCGCAAGTCGTTCGCGAAGATGTCGTAGGCGCGCTCGGCGTAGGCGAGATCTGCGTAGTGGGCCTCCTCGGGGAACGTGTGGGTGTTCAGCCAGTCGAGCAGCTCAAGGTCCATGCCCAGACCGCGGAACGCGTACTGCGGGGCGTGGATGTGGATGTCGCTCATGCCCGGGATGACGAGGTTGTCGCCGCAGTCGACAAGCGGCAGGCCCGCGTACTTCTCGGGCAGCTCGTCGAACACGCCGGCGGAGACGCCGTCTACACACACGGCATAGCCGCCCTCGACGCAGCGCACCCCCTGGGGCGTGGTGTTGTAGCAGACGTTGCCCTTGAGGACGAATGACTTGGAATCCATGGGATGGCTCCTATCTGATGGGCGGCCGAGGCCGCCGGGACCTACACGAAGGGGATGATGCCTGGCCGTCCCTGGGACGACCACGCACACGCTAGATGAGCACGTACTTCAAGATGAACACGACCGCCAGCACATACATCATGGGGCTGATCTTCTTGTGGTTGCCGCACAGCAGGTTGATGCCCACGTAGGAGATGATGCCCATGGAGATGCCCTCCACGATGCTGTAGCAGAACGGCATGCCCACGAAGCACAGGAACGCCGGGATGGACTCGGTGGGGTCGCCGAAGTCGATGCTGAGCACCGAGCTTGCCATGAGCGAGCCCACGATCACGAGGGCCGGCGCCGTGGCAAACGACGGGATGGCCAGGAAGATCGGCGACAGGAACATTGAAAGCAGGAACAGCACGCCCGTCGTGATGGCCATGAGGCCAGTGCGGCCGCCCTCGGCGATGCCCGCGGCGCACTCGACCGAGCAGGATGTTTCCCTTGACGTTTCTGGCCATGAGCACGCCCGTGATGACGAGGCCCACGCAGAACAGCACGACGCTGATGCCGGCCGTGTTGAACGTGCCCTCGGCGGCAGACCCCGAGAACGAGAAGATCGAGACGAGCGTGGCGGAGCTGCCCACGACGAGACCCGAGTTCTTGAGGCCGATGATCGTGATGAACAGGCCGATGCCCGCCGAGATGGCGTACTTGAGGTTCAGCGGGATGGCCTTGAAGATCTTCTCGCGCAGGCTCGTGAGCGAGATGAGCGCGAACACGAGGCCCTCGACGAAGATCGCCGCGAGCGCCACCTCCCAGGAGTAGCCCATGCCCAGCACCACGGTGTAGGCGAAGTAGGCGTTGAGACCCATGCTCGGCACAAGCACGAACGGGTAGTTGGTGAGTAGCGCCATGACGAGCGTGCCCAGGAAGCACACGAGCGCCGTGGCCGTGAAGACGGCGCCGGAGTCCATGCCCGTGGCGCTCATGACCGAGGGGTTGACGGCCAGCACGTAGGCGGCCGTCACGAACGTGGTGAGGCCCGCGAGCACCTCGGTTCTCACCGTGGTGCCGCGTTCCTTGAGGTGGAACAGCTTGTCGAGCTTCTCTTCCATGAGATTCTCCCTTGAGACCGCTGCGAGCCTTGCGCCCGCATGCCACCGCGGGCACATGCCCGCATAACCGCGCGAGCGTCAGCGGCTCGCGCATGCAGCCCCGGCATCGCAGCGAGGTCTCGCACCGTATGAATGCGAGCCGGCCTTGGGTGCATGCCGTTGGTCACGGGGCGGCCATCCGCTCCTTCGCGAAAGGACGGTACCGGCCCGATTGGGTATCTCGATTATTAATTATTACTATTGATTGATAATAAATTCTTGTTGCAGACGGTAGAAAAGCTTCCGCGAGCGGCGTTTTCCGAGGTCAGAGAGCCGAAAAAACGTTATTGGCCAAGAAAAACAACGAGCAGGCTCGGCAGGAGAAGCCTGGGTCTGCCCATGCAAACCAGTCAACGGCCGACGGCGGCAAGGCCCCTACCCCTCGCGGCGGACCCTCTGCAGGTAGCGATAGACGCTCGGCACGGAGACGTGCAGCTCGCCGGCGACGTCTGCCGCGGCGCCCTTGATGAGAAACGTCCCCGCGGCATCGAGCCTGCGGATGACGTCGACACGACCGGCCTGGTCAAGCTCGCTCGACGTCTTGCCGAGCGCCCCGAGAAGGGAGCGCACCTGCTCGGCCACGCCCGTCTCGGCCCCGCCGATGGAGAGGGTCTCTACGCTCGAGGCCCTATAGGCACTGCGCACCGCCTCGAGGTTCGTGTCGCGGAACTCCTCCGAGCCGCCGTGGCGGTATGCCTCCATGAAGGCTTTGATGCCGTCCTCGAGCGTGCGGAAGGGCTGCGGGTCGATGTTGACGCACAGGATACCCACGATCTTGCCCGCGTCACGCACGAAGTACGAGGAGCTCTGAAGCGGGCGGCCGTCTGCGGTGGTGGAGACGTAGTCGCTCACGAAGCAGTCCTCGCTAGGCTCGAGCTGCTCGGCCATCTTGAGCGAGAACGCGGTGGCGGGGGCGCCCACGGTGCGACCCGAGACGTGCCCGTTGACGATCTTGACGATGGAGTGCGCGGGGTCCGAGAGGTCATGCAGCGCAATCTCGGTGGCAGAGCCCAGGGCGGCTCCCAGAAAGTCCACGAAGGGGATGAGCTCTGCGACCTTCTCGTTCATGCGTTCTCTCTTTCCGTCAACGGATACCGTTTGAATTATATATTGTGGGTCAGCCATACTTTGTGTTAGTTTGTGCAGCTAGAACGGATTATATCCTTCAACCTGAAACGCTGTGACGCAGCGATTCGCGCAGCTTCGCGAAAGGCCTCACATGGATGCCGCCCAGACAGACTTCTACGCTCGGCTCGCCCACGCCATCGCCGTGCAGTTTGGCTCGAACTGCGAGGTCGTCGTCCATGACCTCGAGACCGACGACCCCGAGCGCTCCATCGTGGCCATCGAGAATGGCCACGTCACCGGCCGCTCCGTTGGAGACGGTCCCAGCCACATCGTGCTCGACGCGGTGAAGGCCGGCAAGGTCCACAAGCTGTCGGACCGCCTCGCCTACCTCACCAAGACGGCAGACGGCCGCATCCTGCGCTCCTCGACCGTCTTCATCCGCAACGCCGAGAACGTGCCCGTGGGGATCTTGGGCATCAACTACGACATCACGGTGCTGAGCGCCGCCGCCGACACCCTGAACGCCATGACGGGCACGGGCCCGGGAGACGATCCCACCGGCGACCCCGAGCCCATCGTTCGCAGCGTCGCAGACCTGCTCGACGACCTCATCGAGCAGAGCGTGGCGCTCGTGGGAAAGCCAGCCGCCCTCATGAGCAAGGACGAGCGCGTGCGCGCCATCCGTTACCTCAACGACGCCGGCGCCTTCCTCATCACGAAGTCGGGCCCCAAGGTGTGCAAGTACTTCGGCATCTCCAAGTACACGCTCTACAGCTACCTAGACGAGGCCAAGAGCGACCAGGGCTAGCGAAGCCCCATCCACGCCATGCCAGGCGCCCCGAGCCCGAGCGGCACGGGGCGCCTTTTACGTTACGAGGGCGTAACCATCCCATGGGCGGGCGAGGGTATCCTTATATGAATTGGCTTCGTTCAAGAGGGACGGGGCACAGGAGGCAAGGAGGATGTATGGCTCGAGTCTTCAACTTCGCGGCAGGCCCGTCGGCGCTGCCCGAGAGCGTGCTCGCCGAGTGCGCGGCCGAGATGCTTGACTACCACGGCTGTGGCATGAGCGTGCTGGAGATGAGCCATCGATCTAGTGCCTACCAGGAGATCTTCGACGACGCCGAGGCGACGCTTCGCCGCATCGCCGACATCCCGAGCAACTACAAGGTGCTGTTCCTCCAGGGAGGCGCCACGCTGCAGTTCGCCGGCATCCCGATGAACCTCATGGAAAGCGGGCGAGCGGGCTATCTCGTGACGGGCAACTTCGCCGCCAAGGCCGAGAGGGAGGCCCGCAAGTACGGCGAGGTGGACGTGCTCGCCACGAGCGAGTACACCGGCTTCGACCGCATCCCCGACGTCGCCGGCGTGGGCGAGCTTGCCGAGGCCACGGGCTACGACTACGTCTACATCTGCCAGAACAACACGATCTTTGGCACGCAGTACCACGAGCTGCCGCAGACCGGCGAGGTCCCGCTCGTCTCCGACGTCTCGAGCTGCTTTCTGGCCGAGCCCATCGACGTCGCCCGCTACGGCCTCGTCTACGCGGGCGCCCAGAAGAACGCCGGGTGCGCCGGCGTCACCGTGGTCATCGTGCGAGACGACCTCATCGAGAACGGCCCGGCGCTGCCCATCTGCCCCACCTACCTCGACTATCGCGAGCAGGCCAAGAAGGGCTCGATGCTGAACACGCCCAACACGTTTGGCATCTACCTGTGCGGCAAGGTCTACCACTGGATCGAGGCGCAGGGCGGCCTTGCGGCCATGGAGCGCATGAACCGCGAGAAGAGCGGCCTTCTCTATGACTATCTCGACCAGTCGCACCTGTTCCACGGCCACGCCCAGCCCGCCAGCCGCTCCATCGCCAACGTGACGTTCCGCACGGGCGACGAGCGCCTCGACGCCGCGTTTGTGGCAGGCGCCACCGAGCGTGGCCTCGTGGGCGTCAAGGGGCACCGCCTCGTGGGCGGCATGCGCGCGAGCGTCTACAACGCCGTGCCCGTCGAGGGCGTGCGCGCGCTCGTGGACTACATGGCCGAGTTCGAGGCCGAGCACACCAGGTAGCGACCACCGGCCCAGGCAGGTCTCGGGCGAGGCGGCCGCACAACATCTACTCTCAGGGAGCATCACATGCGCCACATCAAGACGATCGACGACATCACCAAGGACGGAAAGGTCGAGTTCGGCGAGGGCTATGACTTCGTCGAGAGCACCGAGGAGGCAGACGCCATCCTCATGCGCTCCACGGACCTCCACGGCTACGAGCTTCCCCCCTCCATCCGCGCCATCGCGCGCTGCGGCGCCGGCGTGAACAACATCCCCATCGACGAGTACGCCAAGAAGGGCGTCGTCGTGTTCAACTCCCCCGGCGCCAACTCCAACGCCGTCAAGGAGCTCGTCATCGCCATGCTCATCCTCTCGAGCCGCGGCGTCGTGCAGTCCATGAAGTGGGTGCGCGCCCACGCCGACGACCCCAACATCCTCGTGGATGCCGAGAAGGCCAAGAAGGCCTTCGTGGGCCGCGAGCTCAAGGGCAAGCGCATCGGCGTCGTGGGTCTGGGCAACGTGGGCTCCAAGGTGGCGAACGCCTGCGTCGACCTCGGCATGCAGGTCTATGGCTACGACCCGTTCATCTCCGTGGAGCACGCCTGGGCGCTCAGCCGCGACGTCCAGCGCGTCGGCACGCTCGAGGACCTGTGCCGCGGCTGCGACTACCTCACCGTCCACGTCCCCAGCAAGGCAGACACCATCGGCATGATCGACGCCGACGTCCTGGGCCTTCTCAACCCGGGAGCGGTGCTCATCAACTACGCCCGCGAGACGATCGTGGACGAGGACGCCGCGGACGCCGCGCTTCAGGGCGGGCGCCTCTCCTGGTTTGCCACGGACTTCGCCACGCCCAAGACCGTGGCCATGCCCAACACGTTCATCACGACCCACTCCGGCGCCGGCACGGGCGAGGCCGAGGCCAACTGCGCCGACATGGCAATCTCCGAGCTCAAGGACTACCTCGAGAACGGCAACATCGCCAACTCGGTGAACTACCCCGCTTGCTCCATGGGCAAGGCCCGCGCCGCGAGCCGCGTGGCATGCCTGCACGCCAACGTCCCCAACATGATCGGCCAGATCACGGCGATCCTTGCCAAGGACAACGCCAACGTGCAGCGCATGGTCAACGAGAGCGCCGGCGAGAACGCCTACACGATGTTCGACACCGACGAGCACCTCGAGGACTCCACGATCGACGCCCTGAAGGCGATTCCAGCCGTGTACCGCGTGCGCGTCATCAAGTAGCATCTAGGCATACGCAAGCGTGCGGCCGGCGCCCATTGCGGGTGGCCGGCCGCTTTTCTTTGGAGGGACCATGCAGATTCAGGGCTTCTCGTGCACGAGGCCGCAGCCCGAGCACATGGACGCCATGCTGGCCTGTGCCACGGCCGCCGAGCTCGATGCACTCGTGGCCGCAGGCGCCTACACCACCGATGTGTCGCGGGCGCTCTACCTCGTGGCACGAAGGCACAGCGATGCCGTGACGACGGGCGTTGTCTGCTGCTGCTCGGCAGACGAGCTCGGCGGCAAGATCGCATGCGAGCAGGTCGAGGAGGGCGCGGCGACGGCGCGGGCAGACGAGCTGGAGTCGCTCGGCGCCCACGCGCGACCCATCACGATTGCCTACGAGGGCAACATGGCGCTCGACCTCATTCTGGGCGCGGCGCGCTCGGCGACGCCGCTGTACAACCTCTTGAACGGGGCCGACCAGCTCGTCGTGTGGCGCATGAGCCGCCCGGAGGCCATCGAGGCCGTGATGGCAACGTTTGCCACCATCGAGGGTCACGTGGTGGCAGGGCAGCTCGAGGCCGCAGCCGCGCAGGAGGTGGCGAGGCGCGCCCGCAAGGCACGGCCTGAGCTGGACCCGCGCGCGGCCGCGCTCCACCCGCTCGCGCTGCTCGTCAGCGAAGCTGAGCTCGCCGTCGGCTCGGCAGACCTGCTGCCCGGCGAGGGTCTTCTCGTGCATAGGTTTGCCTAGGAAAGTTCATTGTGAGCTTTATGCAAAAAACACCCTAGGTTTGTGCGCTAAAAAGGGCATCCTGGCCAAAAATGCAAGCACCTGGATTGCAAAACGCGGTCGTTATTCGCCTTAGCAAGTCTTTTGAGGCTCCTTTGGCGGCTCTAGGCCACTCGAGTTGCCACCTCAGCGCACAAACCTCTCGCTTTTTTTAAGAATGGCCGCGCGAACTCTCAGCGCGCCCTACCTGCCGCCAAACAGGCCACCGAGAAGGCCCCCAAGGCCGCTCGAGCCAAGCATCTTGCTCGCAATGGCAGCCATGTCCACCTTTGACACGTCGACGTTGAGCTTGGCCGCCAGGCGAAGCAGCTCATCGGGACTGAGCTTCGAGACGTCGATGGCGGACAGGTCGAGCTTGCCCAGGTCCACCTCAGACAGGTCGGCACCCACCTGGGCAAGCCTGTCCAGGCTAAGGCGAAAGAGCTCGGTGAGGTCATAGCCTCCGGCCACGCCCGTTATGCGCTCGACCGCCTGCGCGGGGCTCTCCACGAGCTGCTGGGCGAGCTCGGGAGCGGCCGCGACCGCGTCTGCGATCTTGTCTGCGAGCTGGTTCATGTCGATGGCCATGGGTCCTCCCGTGCCGTCCGTTGTGTTACGCGCGCCTTCCCTACGAAGGCATCATACCTGTGCCTGGGTATAGTAGATAGGTATCACAGTCACGCCTGCACGGAGGATAGCATGTCGGCCCCAAGCCTCAATCTCATAGCCCTCATCGTTGGGGGCGCCGCCGGGGCCGTGGCGGCGGGGCTTGGCGTCCGTCTCGCCCATCGGCGTGCCCGCAGACGCTCGGACGCCGCGCTCTCCCCCGTGCCACCGGCTGGCTACGTCGACGCCGCCAACACGGCGAGCGCACCAACGGCCGCCGAGGCACCCCAGCTGGCACCCATTGCGTCAGACGCTCCCGCACCGGCAGAGCCCACGGAAGAGGCACATCCCGCCCCCGCCCTCGAGCCCGCGCCCGAGCCCATCGACATGGAGGGGCTCGCCCGCGAGCTGCGCGAGGCAAGCGATCCCATAGCGCGTCTCAAAAGCCTCGTGAGGACGGTCGAGCACGCCGAGCGGCGCGCAGACGAGGGGACAGCCGAGCAGCCAGACGCCATCTCGAGCTACCTCGTGAGAGGCCTTCGCGAGGCGGGCGTCCTCGACGCGGACGCCCACTGGCCCGAGGTCGCCGTGGTCTACACGGGCCGCAGCCACACGTTCTTCCTGCGTGTCTCCAGCTCCTCGGTTGCCTGGGGAGACATGCTGCGCATCCTTGCCATCGAGGGCGCGCTCAACCGGGCCCTGTTCGCGTGGGAGCACTTCCGCAAGCACGCAGACGGCTCCATGCCCGCAGATGACGTCACCATCGAGGACTTCTACCGCTTCAACCAGGCGCTCGCGAGCTCCATCACCGCACAGCTGGGACCCGAGTCCATCCCCCGAGCGAGCATGAGCGACATGCTCGGCGAGTGGGGCGTGCGCCAGACGATCTCTGCCGGCATCGAGACGTTTCGCCTGCCGCTTCGCCTCTCGGCGCGCTTCCGCGTGAACCTCATGGGCGGGGACGCCGCCATCGTGGCGTCGTTCATACCGGCGGGTGCCCAGCCCGCCTCGGTGTGGTCGCCCGAGCTCGGGCGCGTCGTCATGGCCTCGCACCAGATGCGCGAGCGCATGGCCACCGACTACGCCCTGCGCTGCGCCCTCATGCTCGCCGCGCACGCCTTCCGCAGCTCCAGGCGCCTGTGCCACGCGTTCGTGGCGATCTGCCTCGAGACGCCCTCGCATCACGCCTGCCTCGTCTCGGGAGACGTCTCGCGCGACCTGCTGCGCGAGCACGATCTGTCCGAGGACTTCGACGCCAGGGCGCTCGCCCGCGAGCTGGGCCTTCGCTTCTCCACCGAGGAGGACTCGCTCCTCCCGATCGAGCAGGGCTTCGAGCTCGACTCCGAGCGCTTCTGCCCGCGCGGCCGCTATGAGACCGTAGACCTCTCGGGAAGGATCCTGCCGAGCTTCGAGGCGAGCCTCTTGGGCGCCGAGCACGTGTACGACCTGTCCATCAACGAGAGCGCCCGGCGCGCGAGCAAGGCCCAGGAGGTCGTCCGCGAGCTTGGGGGGTCCACGGAGCGCTCCGTACGCCGGATCTTGCGCCTCACCGAGAACGACCCGGACGCCACGGTGCGCGAGGCGGGCCGCCGCTGCGCGAGCCGCCTCATCGACGGGTCGCTCTCCGCCGGCGACCCCATCGCCTTCGTGGACGACTTCGTGGAGGGAGACGCGCTCTCCCGCTCGTGCGACCGCGCCATGGACCTGCTCCAGCAGGGCAAGAACGACGAGGCCATCGACGTGCTCACGGACATGCTCGCACCCATCGACGCGATCGACACCTACCGGGACAGCGGCGACGACACCTGGCGCCAGTTCATGAGCTACGTGTCGCGAGCGCTGTACAACCGCCTTCTTGCCAAGCCCGCCGAGCACACGCACCTCGTGCCCGACGCCTACTACGGGGCGCAGCTGCTCATGGCGAGCGCCCTCATCGCGCAGGGCCGCGCCAGCGAGGCGCTCGGATTTGCCCGCCGCGCCCAGGACCTGGACCCGCTCGACATGGCCGGAATGCTGCGCATCGTTCGCTGCCACGAGCTCGCAGGAGACCTCGACGCCGCGGCCTCCGAGCTGCGTCGCTGGCTCGACGTGGCCTTTGACCCGCAGGGCATCGGCGTGGGCTACTATCGCCTCGCCTTCATCGAGTGGAAGCGCGGAAACGTCGACGTGGCCGACGCCTGCTACCAGAAGGCAGCCGTGAGCCGCGCCTCGTGCGCAGGCGCCGCCGCGTTAGAGCTGCACACGATGCGCGCGCTCAGCGGCTCTGGCACCATCGAGCCCACCCACGTCGACGAGACCCTCGAGGGTGCGGGCGTGCCGCTCGCCCCCACCGAGCGCGTCATCGGCGTGCTCGTGGAGGCCGCGCAGGCCTCGACGGACGCCGAGGTCTTCCCCGTGGCCCGCAGCTTCGCGACCCTTCTCGGCGCACTCACGGGTGACGACGTCATGAACGGCGTCGTCGAGTCCATCGAGCACGAGCCCGACCGCTAGGCATAAAAGAGCTGCCATTGGAACCCGTCCCCAATGGCAGAACCCGTCCCCAATGGCAGCTCGAGGCTAGCCGAGTCGCTGGACCTTCTTGGTCTGCGCCTCTCGGTCGATGAACATGATGAGGAAGCACCCGGCGAGAAGCACGGCCGCCACGGCTATCGCGTGAAGGCCTAACCAACCAATGCAGAGGTTGCCGAGAACGGCACCCACCACGAACGTGAGGATGACGCCAAAGTACAAAAGGCCGTTCTCGAGAAAGCCCTTGTTGTGCGTGATGATGTAGTCGTCGACGCTCTGCAGCGCGCTGCGGAGGTTTCCGATGCACATCGTGGTGGCGATGCCGTGCCCGTGGATCTTTCGGAAGCTCTCCACCTGCATGCCGCACGCAAACGACGTGAGGCAGTTCGCCACGAGGTTGGCCGTGCCGGGGATGAGGCTCACGCCCAGCAGGATGACCGCCTCGAGAAACACCGTGAGCTGACGCCAGTGGAACAGGCTCGAGAAGCGCTCGTGGATGAGGTCGGCGAGCATGATACCCAGGGCAAACGCCAGCACCGGGAAGAAGTAGCGCCCCGCGCGCATGAGGTCTCCCCCGGACAGGTTGACACCCACGAGTAGGATGTTGCCCGTCTGCGCGTTGGCGAACACGCCGTCTCGGGCGATGTAGGAGTAGGCGTCCATGAAGCCGCCCGCAAGCGCGAGAAGCACGCCCAGCTCGATGGACTCCGACGTCTGCTTTGCACGCTCCAAAACCAGACCCCCCTAAAGGTCGAGCTTCATAAGCTCGTTGATGGCATAGATGTAGATCTTGAGCGCCTCGCGCAGCTGCGCCTCGCTCGCGCCCTCGTCGGCGCCATGCATCTGGCCCACCCACTCCGGCGTCTCAAGCTCGTTGTCCTCGGGGCCAAAGCTCGCGGCGTTGGCGAAGTGACGGGCGTAGGTGCCGCCGCCGATGGTGAAGGGTTTCGTGTCCTTGCCGGTGTACTCGTTGTAGCAGCGCACGAGCGTCTGGATCTCGGGCGAGTCGGGGCTCACGTAGAACGGCACGACGGCGCGGCCCGCCTTGAGCTCGCAGCCAAAGTCGGCGGCAACCTGCGAGAGGCGCTCCGTGATGGCGTCTGCGGTCGTGGACTTGGGGAAGCGCGCGTCGACGGTCTGCTCGATGCGCCCGTCCTCGCGAAGCTCGATGGTGCCACCAATGCAGGTGAGCGGCTCGAAGACGTCGTCCGTGGCGGCGATGCCCAGCGAGCTGCCGTCCGTAGAGGCGTGGATGGTGCGCTCGAGCTCGAGGAACGCGCGCTCGGCGTCCGAGCACAGGCCCTGGTCGAGCAGATAGCCGCACAGCATGCCGATTGCGTTGCGCGTGCCCGCAGGCATCGAGGCGTGGCCGCCAACGCCGTGCGCCGTCACGCGGGCAAGCCCCTCGCCCGCAGGCTCGACCTCGATGCCGTCCGCCGACGCGAGCGCCGAGGCGTCCGCGCGCACGACGGCCGAGGCGAGGCTCGGGATGGCGTTCGTGGCGCTGCCGCCCTCGATGGAGGCGATGACGGAGCCGGAGACGCCGCCTGCGATGGGCGCCGAGACGAACGTGGCGCCGTACAGGCCCTTCTCGCCGCAGCAGACCGGGAACTCGGCGTCGGGCGTGAAGAGGAAGTCGGGCTCGGGATAGTGGGCGAGGTAGTACTCGACGTCGCCCATGTTCGTCTCCTCGTTCGCCCCGAGGATGACGCGCAGGGTGTAGGGCAGGCGCTCGCCTGTGACCTCGACGCGCTCGGCGAAGAAGCGGCCGGCATACATCGACAGCACGGCAGGGCCCTTGTCGTCGATGACGCCGCGGCCAAGCAGCCAGCCGTCTCGGCGAACCATCTGATAGGGGTCCGTGTGCCAGCCCGGCCCCTCGGGCACGACGTCCACGTGGGCGATCGTGGCGATCTGCTTGTCGGACTTGCCGGGCAGGTCCGCGTATCCCAGGTAGCCGTCGCAGTCATGGGCGTCCAGGCCGCAGACGTTGGCGATGCACAGGGCCTCGTCGAGCGCCTCGCGCGGGCCCGGGCCCCACGGGGCGTTGTCCTCGGCGGCGGCGAGGTCCTCCACGCTGCGGTGGCTCACGAGGGACTCGATGTCATCGAGCACCTCGGGCCACACACGGTCGACATACTCGTCGATCTCTGCCTTGAGCTGGGCGTTGTTCTCGGTCATGGTCGCTCCCATCAAAGCGTGTTGCAATTTTCCACGTTCATGATACGACCGTTTGTCGCCATGCCCAAACTTGGGTATCACAGGTGACGGTTGGGGACGGCCTCGATTGTCGCCACGCAAGGAGGACGCATGGCAGAACAGCTCACGATACTCGCCACGATGCTCGCGCTCGTGGTGTGCTCGTCGTTTCTGGCGAGCCTCATCCCGGGCAGGCCCATCCCCGAGGTCGTGTTCTTCGTGGTGGCGGGCGCCGTCATGGGCCCCAACTGCCTGGGCGTCATCCATGAGACCGCAGGGCTTGCGTTGCTCAGCCGCTTAGGGATGGGCGTCCTGTTCCTCATCGCGGGCTATGAGCTCGACCTGCGCGAGCTCACGGGGCGTGCCGGGCGCCACGGCGCCGTCTGCTGGGCCGTCTGCATGGCGCTGGCCACGGCCGCCACGCTCGCGCTAGGTCTGGGCCTCTCCCCCGCCGGCACGGCGGCGTTTGCCATCGCCCTCACCACGACGGCCTATGGCACGCTCGTCCCCATCATGCGCGATCGCCAGCTCACGGGAACGGCCGTGGGCGGCGTCATCGAGTCCTACGGCGCCATGGGCGAGCTTCTGCCCGTCGTGGCGATGTCGGTCATGCTCTCGCCCCAGCGCTCCATGGCGGCAAACGTGGGGGTTCTGCTCGGCTTTCTCGTCCTGTGCGTCATCGTTGCGGTGCAGGGACAGCGCGCGCGGGCATGGGGCGGCAGGCTTGCTCGCTGGGTGGCAGACAACGCCGAGACGAGCTCGCAGGCCACGCTTCGCGCCACGCTGCTTCTGCTCGTGGGGTTGCTGGCGCTGGCCGCCGTGCTCGACCTCGACGCCGTGCTCGCGGCGTTCGCGGCCGGCTTCATCCTGCGCCACGTGCTGCCAGATGAGTCGGGCGCCCGCCTCATCGAGAAGGTCGAGGTCATGGGCAACGGGTTTCTCGTCCCGGTGTTCTTCGTGTACTCGGCCATGGGCATCAACTTTGCCGCCGTGGGCGCCAACCCCGCGCTGCTCGCCACGTTCGTGGGCCTGCTTCTGCTTGTGAGGGCGCTGCCCGTTGGCGTGTGTCTGCAGCTCTTCTGCGAGACGCGCGCCATGCCCGTGGGCGAGAAGGTCGCCGCGAGCCTGTACTGCACCATGGCGCTGCCGCTCATCGTGGCGCTCACCGAGGCGGCCACGGGCGCCGGTGCCATGAGCGATGCCATGGCAAGCGTGCTCGTGACGGCGGGGGCGATCACCGTGCTCGTGATCCCCGTGATCACGAACGTCTCGCGCGTGGCGATCGCCGCTCGCCCCATCCAGGCCGCGCACCAGATCGCCGAGCACCCAGAGACGGCGCGCGAGGTCCTAATCGAGCACCGCGAGAACGTCCGCGAGGCGGCGGAGCTCTTCCACGACGAGCGCGTGGCGCTGCGCGAGCGAGGCGTGCGGTTCTCCGCGGCAGACTTCCTCGCCCAGGCCGAGCACATCAGGCGCGAGCACCACGAGGACCTGCGCCGCATCAACGCGCACAGCCGCGAGGAGCTCGAGCAGATCCGCGAGAGGCGGCGCGACGAGCGGGACGCCAGGCGCCCCTAGATCACGTAGTCGTTGCCGGCAAGCGAGGTCACGCACAGGTCCGAGACGCGAATGCCGTCGAGGTAGTCCTCGACGATGGCGCCCAGGCGCTCCCACATCTCGTGGCAGCGGGGCTCCTCGGCTCGGAACTGCTCCAGGTCGTCCATGCCGCTCACGGCGGCAAGCTTTCCTTCCGTGGCGCGCAGGACCTCGCCCACCGTGTAGTCGCTCGCGGGACGGGCGAGCTTGTAGCCACCGTTCTTGCCGCGCAGGCTCGAGACGAGCTTGCCCTTCACGAGCGACTTGAGGATGCTCTCGAGGTACTTGTCCGAGATGGCCTGGCGAGCCGCGACGTCGCGAAGCGGCAGGTAGCCGTCGCCCTCGTGCTCGGCGAGGTCGATCATGACGCGCAGGGCGTAGCGCCCCTTCGTGGAAACGAGCATGGCATCCTCCATCGGCCCGCGGGCACGGCGGCGCAAGGCGGCGTACCATGGCATGAGTTGCAGGCGTATCAATTTCCTATTTATATCATAGGATATAGGGAAATCAATGCGATAACAACGGCGAGTGCGCGATTGCGCGTCACCCAAAGGAGGCACCATGGTTCCCACGCCGCAAGAGGCCTACGAGCTTCTCGCCCAGTACAACGAAGACCCGTTCCACCTCACCCACGGCCGCATCGTGGGCGAGACGCTGCGCTGGTTTGCCACCGACATGGGGCATGCCGACGAGGCTGACCTGTGGCAGGTCGTGGGCACCCTGCACGACCTCGACTTCGAGCGCTGGCCCGAGGAGCACTGCGTGCGCGAGGAGGCCCTCATGCGTGAGGTGGGCATTGACGAGACCGTCATCCGCGCCTGCTGCAGCCATGGCTGGGGCCTCACGGGCACTCCCTACGAGCCCGAGAGCGACCTCGAGCGCACCCTGTTCGCCGTCGACGAGCTCACCGGGCTCATCGGCGCCGCCGCGCTCATGCGCCCGTCCAAGAGCGTGGACGACCTTACGGTGAAGTCGCTCAAGAAGAAGTTCAAGGACAAGCGCTTTGCCGCCGGCTGCTCGCGTGACGTCATCGAGCAGGGAGCGGCTCGCCTGGGCTGGGAGCTGCCCGAGCTCATGGAGAAGACGATTCTGGCCATGCGCGAGGCCCCGAGCGCCCCGCACGGCCAGGACGCCGAGACGAGCGCGGAGTAACCACATGGCCTACCTCGACAACGCCGCCACGACGCGCACGAGCGCGGCCGCCATCGACGCCATGCGACGCGTCATGGAGGGCGAGGCGTTCGCAAACCCCGCAAGCCAGCACGCCGCCGGCGACGCCGCACTGCGCGCCCTCGAGGGGGCCAGGCGCGAGGTGGCAGCCTGCCTGCATGCCCGCCCCAGCGAGGTTGAGTTCGTCTCGTGCGGCTCGGAGGCAAACAACCAGGCCCTGCTCACGGGGGCTGCCTACGGAGCTCGCGAGGGCAGGCGCCACATCGTGGCCTCAGCCATCGAGCACGCAAGCGTGCTGCGCATGCTTGACTGGCTCGCAAGCGCAGACGGCCCCTTTGGCGGCGGCTTCGACGTGACGCTCGTGCGTCCCAACGAGAAGGGCGTCGTGAGCGTGGCGGCCGTCAAGGAGGCCCTTCGCGAGGACACCTGCCTCGTCTCGCTCATGTACGCCAACAACGAGGTGGGCTCCGTCCAGCCGGTGCGAGACGTCTGCCGCATGTGCCGCAAGCGCGGCATTCTCTTTCACACGGACGCCGTCCAGGCCGCGGGGCACCTTCCCATCGACTTCACGCGCGATGGGTTTGACCTGCTGTCCGTCTCGGCGCACAAGTTCCACGGGCCGCGAGGCACAGGGGCGCTCCTGTGCTCGCACCGCGTGGCTCCGACCTCGCTCGTCCTGGGAGGCGCCCAGGAGCGCGGGCACCGGGCAGGGACCGCAAACGTGGCGGGCACAGCTGGCATGGCCATGGCGCTGCGCGAGGCAAGTGACGCGCTTGAAGCCAATAAAGCCCAGGTAGAACGCTTGCGAGAGCGATTTGCCGCACGTGTGTCCCAGATTGGCGGCGTTCACGTGCTGGGGCCGGCGGACGCGAGCCTGCGCCTTCCCGGCATCGTGGCCCTCACGGTGGACGGCGTGGACCACGAGCCTGCGCTCGTGCTGCTCGACGAAGCGGGCGTGTGTGTGAGCGCGGGGTCGGCCTGCGCGGCCGGAGCCGTCGAGACCAGCCACGTGCTGTCCGCCATGGGCGCGTCGCCCGAGGTGGCGCGCACCTACCTGCGCGTCTCCATCGACGCGTCCGAGAACAGCGAGCAAGACATCGACACGGCGGCCTCTGCGCTTGCCGAGGTTGCGGCACGCCTCCGCGGGGGTGCCCGATGAGTCGCGGCCGCGTGCTCGTGGCCATGAGCGGCGGCGTGGACTCGAGCGTGGTCGCCAACCTGCTCACGAGCCAAGGCTACGAGTGCATCGGCGCCACGATGCGCCTGGCCACCAACGAGGACGACCGCCCGGGCGAGCGCACCTGCTGCAGCACCGACGACATCGCCGACGCCCGCCAGGCCTGCTGGGACGCCGGCATCCGCCACCACGTCTTCGACTACACGCGCGAGTTCGAGAAAGACGTCATCGACCCGTTCGTGGCCGCCTATGAGGCGGGCCTCACGCCCAACCCGTGCGTGGCCTGCAACCGGCACCTCAAGTTCGGGGCACTTCTCGACCGTGCGCTCGAGCTTGGCTGCGACCACCTCGCCACGGGGCACTACGCCCGCGTGACGCACGACGAGCGCGGCTACCACCTGCTCAAGGGCGTGGATGGCGCCAAGGACCAGAGCTACTTCTTGTTCGGCCTCACGCAGGAGCGCCTCGCCCACGTCATGTTCCCGCTGGGTGAGATGCACAAGGCCACCGAGGTGCGCGCCCTGGCCGAGCGCCTGGGGCTCTCAAGCGCGCACAAGAGGGACTCGGAGGGCATCTGCTTCGTTCCCGGCGGCGACCACCTGCGCTTTATTGAGGAGCGCTCAGGGCACACGGCCCCCGCGGGCGACATCCTCGACACGGACGGCAACGTCATAGGCCGGCACGAGGGCGCTCTTCGCTACACGCTTGGGCAGCGCAAGGGCCTGGGCGTGGCCGCCGCGCACCCCATCTACGTCTGCGCCATCGACACGCGCGCCAACACCGTGACGCTTGGCGACTCCGATCGGCTCATGGCAAGCTCGCTTGTGGCCGCCGACTGGAACTGGGTGAGCGGGCAGGCCCCGGCGGGTCCCATCCACGCGGCGGCCAAGGTGCGCTACCACCAGCCCGACCAACCCTGCGTCGCCACGTCCCTGCCAGACGGCCGCATTCGCCTCGAGTTCGCAGACCCCCAGCGCGCCATCACGCCGGGACAGGCCGCGGTCCTCTACGACGGCGACGAGGTTCTCGGCGGCGGCACGATCGAGAGCGTGGAATAGCACGGTGCCCAAGAGTCTTTGACGCTTTGGAAGCCCGAGAGCCCCCATCACTTCTGGTGGAGCTCCGTCCAGCCGGCGCCCGGGTCGAACCCGCCCGAGCCTCCCACGACGTTTCCGTGCTCGTCGGCCCAGGCATGGTCCGAGGCCGTCGAGGTCTCCACCTCCGTGCCGTCCGGGCGCACCCACGTGGTGACGCCGCGCATGGCGTCCGAGAAGCGATCGGTCCAGTCCGCGCCCGAGTCCGCACCCACGCCAGAGCGCGCCCGCTCGGCGGCCCACTGGGCGTCCGAGCGTGCCTGCGCCGCTCGCTGATAGTCGTCGATGGCCTGGCGCTGCGTGTTCACGGCCTGCCGCATGGCGGCGAACTGCGCCTGCTGGCGCTGCTGGGCCATGACGGCCTGCTGCTGTTGAGCGCTGACCAGGTTGTGCTTCGTGGCCATCTCCTCCTGCCCCACCGCAGCGTCGGGCCTATACGTTGCCACGAGGGCCTCCATGGCGCGAATGCCCTCCTCGAGATGCACCGGCTCGCACACGAGCGTGGCGAGGTTGCGAGGTCCCCACACGACGACCTCGCCCGCGCCGGGCGTACCGAACGCCGCGGGCGCAGCCGGAGCCGCAGTCTGCTGCGTACGAGGCCACCAGGTACTCGCTCCGCCGCCGAGGCGCCCGACAAGGCCTCCGATGGCCGAGCTCACGCGCTCCCCCATCTCCGACATCGACGCCGCGCCAACGCCCGTTTCGTAGCCATCGACGATCGCCATGACGCATGCACGCAGCTCGCGGCAATCGGGCGTCGCAAGGCGATAGACGCGCAGCGCCGCCGTGACGCCCACGCGCACGCTCGCGAAGCGCGCACCCTGCAGCGCCGCGTCGTTGTTCGCCTCCATGCGCACGCGCTGCTCGGCACTCGGCATGTCCAGGCCAGGATAGCGACGAGCCTCGAGAAGCGCCACCGACGCGCCCATGCCGCGCGCAAGCGCTGCCGCCTCCGCATCGGCGAACGGGGCCGCCGCAGCATATGCCCGTTCCTCGGTCTGGGCGGAGCTCGCCACGCCGTAGAGCCCCGCAAGCACGTTCATGCCCTTGAGCGCGACGCCACTGCTCAGGTAGCGCTCGCCGCTCCTGAAGCTGATGGACTCACCGTGAGGGCCGGCAACGCTCACCCGCACCTGCAGAGGTCGCTCGAACGAGCTCAGGCGCTCGAGGCACGCCTCGCCCACCCGCCAGCCCGCCGGCAGGCCAAGCTGCCCCAGCATACGCCCGGAATATGCGTCGATGACCCTGTGACCGCACAACGCCGCTCTGTCCTCGCCCATATGCTCCCCCTCGCATCGAATGACGCCTCCATGCTCGTCCGACGCGCGACGAAGAGGCAGGTTCGCATGTGCGCCACCCCTTGCGAGCGGCACAAATAAGGGCGCCACCGGCGACTGCCACCGATGGCGCCCGCGTCCCAAAGGGGACACAGCCCTCTGGGACGCCTACGAGACGCTTCCCGAAACCGCCGAGCGGCTAGTGGTCGGAGAGCGAGAACCCGTTTCTCATGAGCATGCTCGAGGTGTAGAGGACCTTCGAGAGGAGCTTGTCGGTCTCGTCACGCAGCTCGGAGGCAATGCGCTCGTTGGCCGCCTCGAGGACGAGCGTCACGTCGTCGCCGTCGGAAAGCGCGGCCACCTCGGCGTCCGTCTCGCGAAGCACCCTGTGGCCAAACGACATCGTGCGCTCGCGGTAGTTGTCGATGGTGTTGACGTTGTCGCCAAAGTGGGGGTCGGCGATGGCCGCGACGAGGCGGTTTGCCCAGTAGAAGCTGTCCGTGGTCACGTGGTCGGTGGTGTCGCGCAGGTAGGCGGGCGTGTCGCTCACGAGGCCGTAGAAGGGCACAAGCGTGTTGAAGGCGTTCGAGCCCATGGCCATCCACTGCACGCAGCGGCACGCCTCGGGCGCGTAGGGACGAATCTGCAGCACGGCAAGCTGGCAGTTGCGGTTGATGCCGATGGGGCGGAACCTGTGGGCGTCTGCCGCGGTGCCCTTCGAGCCGTAGGGGTCATACGGCGTGCCCTCGTAGTGGTTGGACAGCACGTCCTTGACGTCCTCGATGGTGAGCCTGCGCTCGGGCACGCGGCACCAGGGGATGTCGTCGCTCTCGGGCGTGTAGCCGGCGTCCGGGCCGTCCCAATAGTCGGACGGGTTGAGCGCGCGCTGCATGGCCCAGGCGCGGCACGTGTTGTAGACGTGGTCGCGCTCGGAGTGCGAGCCAAACGCCTCGCGCGGGTTAAAGCAGGCGTGCACGCCATCTGCGGCGGCCGTGGCGGCGTCGCAGGTGTCCAGACCCAGGTCCGCGTCGGAGAGCGTGAGGTCCAGGTGGTTGGCGGCCATCCACTCGCGCAGGTCTGCCGAGCACAGGCAGTCGCGCTGCTCGCCAAAGGCGTCGTCGAGGTCGAACTCGTCGATGCCCAGCTGGTTGGGCATGGTGACGTAGGCCTCGTCGGGGACGCGACGCGCGATCCAGTGGTGGCCGCCCACGGTCTCCATCCACCAGATCTCATCGGCATCCGAGAAGGCCGTGCCGTTCATCTCGTAGGTGCCGTAGCGCTCGAGCAGCGCGCCCAGGCGCAGCACTCCCTCGCGGGCCGTGTGAACGTAGGGCAAAACGATGGTGAGGAAGTCCTCCTCGCCGATGCCACCGGGCACCTCGGGCACGTAGCCCTCCTCGCCCTCGCGACCGCGCGCGGGCACGAGCTCCACGAGCGGGTCGGCGCCGAGCACGCGCTCGTTGGTGGTGAGCGTCTCGGTGGCGCTCATCGCCACCTGGTTGGCATTGAAGCCCGCCTCGCCCCAGATGCCCTGGGAGAGGTTGGCGTTGGGGACGGCGGTATAGCGCTGCGGGTTGTCTGGCAGCTCGATCTCCACGTGAGAGATGACCGAGCGGTAGTGGCGCGGCTGCTCGCTGGGCTGCACGACGGCGAGTCGTTTGCTCTCGAACTGGCCGTTTGAGGAGTCCTCGTTGCGCGCCACGATCGTGGAGCCGTCGTAGCTGGCCTTCTTGCCGATGAGAATGGTGGTGCAGGGCATGTTGCCTCCTTGCGGTTGGGTCCGCAGTCGAGGGTAGCACTATGCCATTGGGGACGCATGCCATTGGGGACGGGTTCGCTTGGCATCAGAACCAACAACGATTTGTTAGTTTTGCGACCACTTGTACCCGTCCCCTTTGGCTTTCCCCTTGGCTTTGATTCGGCTAGGCGAACTGGCTGAGATAGAGGTCGGCGTAGGCGCCGCCGGCGGCCATGAGCTCGTCGTGGGTGCCCTGCTCCACGATGGTGCCGTGGTCCATGACCAGGATGAGGTCGGCGTCCACGATCGTGGACAGGCGGTGCGCGATGACGAAGCTCGTGCGCCCGCTCATGAGCGTCTCCATGGCGTGCACGATGGCCTGCTCCGTGCGCGTGTCCACGCTCGAGGTGGCCTCGTCCAGGATGAGGATGGCCGGGTCGCACAGCATGGCGCGCGCAATCGTGAGCAGCTGGCGCTGGCCCGCGCTCACCGCCTCAGCGTCGTTGGCGAGCACGGTGTCGTAGCCCTGCGGCAGCGTGCGGATGAAGTAGTCCACGTGCGCCGCCTTGGCAGCCGCAACGACCTCCTCGCGCGTGGCGTCCGCGCGGCCGTAGGCGATGTTGTCGGCAATCGTGCCCTCGAACAGCCATGCATCCTGCAACACCATGCCAAACTCGCGACGCAGGTCTGCCGCGCGCATCTGCCGGGTGTCGACGCCATCGAGCGTGATGCGGCCGCCGTCCACCTCGTAGAAGCGCATGAGCAGGTTGATGAGCGTCGTCTTGCCCGCGCCCGTGGCACCCACGATGGCCACCTTCTGGCCAGGCTCGGCCACGAGAGACACGTCGCGCATGAGGGGCTTGTCGGCGCTGTAGCCAAAGCGCACGTGCTCGAAGGCCACGCGACCACGCACGGGCTCCACGGGTGCCAGCGGACAGGCCGGGTCTGGCTCCACCTCGTCCTTATCGAGCAGGCGGAATACGCGCTCGGCGGCGGCAAGCGCGCCCTGCAGCATGTTCACCGTGAGGCCCAGCTGCGTGAGCGGCTCGGAGGCAGAGGTGACGTACTGGAAGAAGGCCTGGAACACGCCCACGGACAGCTGGCCGGCGATGAGCATCTGTCCCGCGAGCACCGCGATCGTGACCTGGCACAGGCGCATGACGAAGCGGATGGCCGGCCCCACGGCGTTCGTGAGGAAGTCAGACGAGGCCGACGTGGCAGCAAGGCGTTGTGCCGCCTGCTCGATCTCGACGGCGCTCGCCTCGTCGCGGCCGAACGCCTTGATGACGGTGCGCCCGCTGTAGGCCTCCTCGATGCGTCCCGTGAGCGTGCCGAGCGATGCCTGCCGGGCGGCGGCCACCTTGATCGTACGGCCGGCGAACAGCTTCGTCACCACGAGCGCCACCGCCGAGAACGCCAGGAAGATGCAGGTGAGGCGCACGTCCACCGTGAGCATGACGAGCACGGCGCCCGCCACGGTCATGACGCTCGTGAGCAGCTGCAGCACGCCGCGCTGCAGGACCTCGGAGAGCTTGTCGAGGTCGTTCGTGGCACGGCTGATGGTGTCGCCGGGCTGGTGCGCGTCGAAGTAGGACAGCGGCAGGCGTGAGACCTTCGCCGAGATCTTCTCGCGCAGGCTCAGGTTCAGGCGCTCGGCAAAGCTCGCCATGACGATGTCGTTGAACGAGTAGAACACCCACGCGGCCGTCCAGATGCCAAGAAACGTCAGCACGCGAAGGCCGCCGTTCTCGAGCGTGAGCGTGAACGGCTCGCCGGCCGAGAAGCTCGCCTGGATCTTGTTCCACAGCATGTCGACGACGCTTGCGCTGAAGCCCACCGCGGCAAGCGTGGCCACCACGTAGAGCACGGCGGACACGGCGCATGCCACGATGCGCCAGCGAAGGCCGGCCATGGCCTCCCACAGGCGGCGCACGGTCGCAAGCGCGTTCTCGGGCACCTCGAGCTCCTCCTCGGGCTCGGGCGCCTGGTACTCGAGCTCCTCGTTGTCGTTAGCCACGGATGTCCTCCTTCCTTGCCTGGGACTGGGCGATGGCGCGGTACGTCTCGCACGTCTGCATGAGCGCGTCATGGGTGCCAAGCCCCACGATGCGCCCGTCCTTGAGCACCACGATCTGGTTGGCGTCGTGGATCGTGCTCACGCGCTGGGCGATGATGAGCGTGGCCGCGCCCGCCAGCTCGGACGCGAGCGCGTGACGAAGCGCCGCGTCGGTCTTGAAGTCGAGCGCTGAGAACGAGTCGTCGAACACGTACAGGTCCGCCTGGCGCACGAGCGCTCGGGCGATGGCGAGGCGCTGCCTCTGCCCTCCCGAGAAGTTCGTGCCGCCCTGGGCCACGCGGGAGTCGAGGCCGTCGGGAAGCTCGCGCACGAAGCTCGCCTGGGCCACGTCAAGCGCGTGCCACAGCTCCTCGTCGGTGGCGTCCGCGCGTCCGTGACGGAGGTTCTCGGCGATCGTGCCGCTGAACAGCCACGCCTTCTGCGGCACGTAGGCGATGTGGGAGCGCAGCGTCTCCTGGGAGATCTCGCGCACGTCGACGCCGCCAAAGCGCAGGGAGCCCTCCGTGGCGTCGCAGAAGCGAAGCAACATCTTTGCCACGGTGGACTTGCCCGAGCCGGTGTTGCCGATGATGGCGCACACCTGCCCGCGGCGGATGGAGAAGTCGAGGTCTCGCAGGGTGTCCTCGTCGGCGTCCGCGTAGCGAAGCGACGCATGGTCGAAGCGCGCGACCTCCTCGCCCACCATGGCCGGCTCCTTGCACTCCTCGGCGTCACGGATCTGGGGAGAGACCTCGAGCACCTCGACCGCGCGGTCGAGGCACGCCAGGGCGCGCGGCACGGACAGCATCGCGAACTGCGCCATCATCATGAAGAACAGGATGAGCATGGCGTACTCGATGAGGGCCGAGATGGAGCCGATCTGCATGGCGTGCGCCCCCACGCGGTCCGCGCCGAGCCACATGATGAGCGACTCCACGCCGTTCATGATGAAGAACGTCATGAGGTCGGTCGTGGCGAACACGTAGTTCACGCGGATGGCGTTTCTCGTGTACGCATCGAACGTCTCGTCGAGCCGCTCGCGCGTCAGCCGCTCGCGGCCAAAGGCGCGAACGACGCGCACGCCGGTGATGGCCTCGCGCAGGCGCGCGTTCATCGCGTCGATGAAGCCCTGCAGGCGCGTGAACACCGGCGCCGTGCCGCGAATGGCCGCGAGCGAGATGGCAAGCGTCACGAGCGTCACGGCAAGCAGCACCCAGCCCATGACGAAGTCCGTGGCAAACGCCAGCCCCACCGAGATGGCACACATGATGGGCACGGGGAAGATCATGAGGATGGTCATGAGCAGCGTCTGCTGGACCACGTTCGCGTCCGAGAGCGTGCGCGTGATCATGGAGCCGGTGCCAAATCGGTTGAAGTCCGTGGCCGAGAAGGAAAGCGAGGCGCGGTAGACGCGCATGCGCAGGTCTCGGCCCACATTGGCGCACAGGCAAGACGCAAGCCACGTCGAGGTGATGTAGCCGGCCGATCCCGCGAGCGCGGCCGCCAGCATGAGGCCGCCATGGACGAGAAACTCGCTTGCGTCCTGCGTGGTCACGGCCGTGTTGATCATGGCCGAGAGCTGCGTGGGGATGAGCAGCATGCCTGACAGGTCGAACAGCATGGCAACGAGCGTTGCCACCGCCAGGCCACGATAGGGCGCCACGAGACTTGCGAGCAGCGAAAGCGACGGGCGGGTGGGACGGCCGTGGCGCTCCTTGGCCTCGTGCCTCAGCTCCTGCTCGATGGTGGTCTCACTCACTTGGCAACTCCCCTCATGGCATCGATCTGTTCCTGGATGGCCGTGACGTACTTGTCGACGAGCCTGAGCATCTCCGTCTGCTCCCCCTGCGTGAGCACGTTGAACGCGCGACGCTCGGCGCGGCTCGCCGGCACGATCTTCTCGGCCACGAACGCACGGCCCGCCTGCGTGAACGAGACGCGCTTGGCCTTGCGGCTGCCCTCGAGAAACGAGGTCTCGACAAGGCCCCGGCTCTCGAGCATGCGCAGCGCCGAGCTGATCGTCTGCTTGGGGTAGCAGCACTCCTCGGCGACGTCGCGCACGGACACGACGCCATCGTGCACGTAGATGGCATACATCAGCCAGTAGCCGGTCTCCGAGATGCCGCAGTCAAGCGCGATGTCGTGGTAGAGCTGGTCTGACTTGCGATACAGCCTGTCGAGGCTGCGGTTCCACACGTCGAGCGAGAGCAGGCCGTCGGCATCGCGCGAGATGGGTTTGGGTGTCTCCACGGAACTCCAAATCATCCGAATTCAGACGAACGTTCGCCATGATAGTCCGTTCTCGTACGAATCACAAGCACGAATGGGCGTGAGCGCTGCAAATCGGTCACTATAGGAGCCCGCGAGGGCCAATTAGTGACCGATTTGCAGCGCTCGCGACGAATGCGGGAGGGCCGCGATGCCTAGAAGTGCTCCTGCAGCTTCCTGACGACGCAGGGGGGCACGAGCATGGAGACGTCGGCGCCCAGGCCGGCGAGCTCGCGCACGATGGAGCTCGAGACGTAGCCGTAGGCGGGGTTGCTCATCACGAAGATGCTCTCGACGTCTGGGGCCAGGCGGAAGTTGAGGTCGGCCTGCTGCAGCTCGTACTCGAAGTCGGTCATGGCGCGCAGGCCCTTCACGACCGCGCCCGCCCCCACCTCGTGGCAGAAGTCCACGAGAAGGCCGGTGAGCGGACGCACGTCCACGCCCTCGCTCACGCCCTCGTCCGCCAAGGCCTGGCGCGCGAGCTCGACGCGCTCGTCAAGCGTGAGCACGGGACCCGTCCCGTTCTTGCCCAGGCTCGCCGCCACGGCAACGGTGACGCGGCCGGCGATGCGCCGCGCGCGCCTCACCACGTCGATGTGCCCGTACGTGATGGGGTCGAACGTGCCCGGCACCACGACGTGCTCGATAAGACCTGCGTGCTCCACAACGCCCTCCATGCCCTACTCCGTCCTGCCGAGAAGATCGACGGCCGTCTGACCATAGCGCTTCTGCTTGAGCGCCTCAAACCCGGCCGGCTCGATCGTGGGCCTGCTGGCGCTGCGCTCGTAGAGCACGAGCGCGTCCGGCGCGAGAAGCCCGCCCGCGGCGAGCGCCTCGACGAGGCCTGCCACGACGGCGACGTCGGTGGCGTACGGCGGGTCGAGAACGACGATGTCGAACGGGGCGCCCGCAAGCGAGCCCGCAGCCGCCAGGCGGCAGACGTCGCCACGCGTGACCGAGACGCGCGAGCCCGCAGCCCCCAGGGCAGCGGCGTTGCGACGCACGCGGGCGCAGGCGCCGCGGTCGAGGTCCACGAACGTGGCGTGCGCGGCGCCGCGACTCAGAAGCTCCAGGCCCAGCGCACCCGATCCCGCAAAGGCGTCGAGCACGCTCGCGCCGTCAAGCGAGAGGCCTCGGGCGGACAGCAGCATGGACGAGACAGCCTCGCGCACGCGGTCCGTCGTGGGCCTCGTGACGTCGCGGCCCTCGGGCGCCTCGATGGGGTGGCCCTTCCACTCCCCGCCTACGATTCTCATCGGTCTCCCCTCTCTCCCTTGAAGTACGCGCCGAACCTTCTTACCACCTCGTGCGCGAGCGGCACGTGCCGCGCGCCCGCGAGCGAGGGGTCCGCCCCCACGAGCGCCTCGGCGTCCTCGTGGGCAAACGATACGAGGTCGGCGTCCGCGATCATGTCAACGAGCCGCAGCGTCACGCCGCCGCTCTGGCGGTATCCCAGCACCTCGCCCTCGTGGCGAAGGCGCAGGTCCATCTCGGCCAGCGCAAAGCCGTCGCTCGTCTTCTCGAGCGCGCGCAGCCGCTTGCGCGCCGGGCTCGTGCCACGCGCAGCGCTCACGAGAAACACCGTGCCGGCCGTCTCGCCTCGGCCCACGCGGCCGCGAAGCTGATGGAGCGTGGCCAGGCCAAAGCGGTCGGCGTCCCACACCATCATGACCGTAGCGTTGGGCACGTCGACGCCCACCTCCACGACCGTGGTCGAGACGAGCACCTTGACCTCGCCCGCCCTGAAGGCCGCCATGACCTCGTCCTTCTCGGCGGCACTCATGCGGCCCGTCACGAGCCCCACGCGCACGTCCTTGAAGATGCGGTCGCGAAGGCGCTCGTAGACGGCCTGGGCCGAGTGCGGACGGACGCTCGTCTGCGCAAGCTCGGCGGCCGGGACGTCGTCGAGCGTCTCGCCGTCGTCCGCGTCATCCACGAGCGGGCAGATCACGTAGGCCTGATGCCCCGCCGCCACGGCCTCGGCGATGGCGGTGTGCGCGAGGTCTGCGTTCTCGGGCGTGATGACCTTCGTGGTGACGCCCGCGCCGGCGTGCGGACGCTTGGAGATGCGCGAGCACGACAGGTCACCGTAGACGGACAGCGCCAGCGTGCGCGGGATGGGCGTCGCCGTCATCGTGAGCTGGTCAGGAGCGGTGCCCTTGGAGCGAAGCCGCGCCCGCTGCCCCACGCCAAAGCGGTGCTGCTCGTCCACCACGACGAGCGACAGGTCATGAAACGCGAGGTCATCGCCGAGAACCGCCGTGGTGCCGAACAGGACGGAGAGCTCGCCCGACGCCAGGGCGCCCGCAATGGCCGCGCGCTCGGGCACCGGCGTGGCGCCCGTGACGAGCGCCCAGGTGACGCCGGCTCGCTCGAGCACGGGACCGAGCTTCTCGGCATACTGGCGGGCGAGCACGGAGGTGGGCGCCATGACGGCGGCCTGGGTGAGCGAGTCCGCGACGGCGGCAAGCGCCACGGCGGCGACGGCGGTCTTTCCCGTGCCGACGTCACCCAGAAGCAGCCGGTTCATGGGACGGGGCGCCGCCATGTCCGCAAGGATCTCGTCTGCGGCCTGGCGCTGCTCGTCCGTGAGCGAGAAGGGCAGCGCCTTGAGAAGGGCCGCCACGTGCGGGCCGTCCACGACGTGCTCGTGGGGCCTCACGTCGGCAAGCTCGATGGCACGGCGTGCGAGAAGCGCCACCTGCAGGCAGAGCAGCTCGTCATAGGCAAGGCGTCGGCGGGCGCGCTCGGCGGCCGGGCGCGAGCTTGGGAAGTGCGCCTCTCGCAGCGCACGCGCCTCGGTCATGAGGGAGCGGGAGGCCACGAGCGAGGCAGGCATGAAGTCGCAGGCGTCGCCGTAGTCCGCAAGCGCGGCGCTCTCGATGCGCCGCATCCACGCGGGGCTCAGGCCCTCGGTGACGCCGTGCACGGGCAGCATGCGCGCAAAGGAGGCGGCAGAGGCGCTGCTCTCCCCTGCCTTGGCGACGACCTCGTGGAACTGCGGCGTCATCTGCTTGAAGCCGTAGGCAAACGTCACCTTGCCAGACACCGCGAGCGTGTCCCCCACGTGGATCTGCTCGGCAAGCCAGGGCTGCTTGAAGAAGGCGCACACGAGCACGCCCGTGGCGTCCACGAGCGCCACCTCCACGATCTGCAGGCGCGGGCGGGGGCGCTTGAGCGTCACCTTGTCCACGGTGCCCACGACCGTGGCCTCGGCGCCCACATCGGCTCCCGCCACGGGCGTGACGCGCGTGAAGTCGAGGTAGCGATGGGGAACGTGCTGCAGCGCGTCTCGGACGGTGGAGATCCCTAGACGCTCCAGGGCCTCGGCACGCGCGCCGCGAGCAAAGCGCAGGCGCGAGACGTCGCCGTCCCACGCCTGCGTGCGCGCGAGGCGCACGGACGCCTCGCCTATGTTTGGAAGGGTGCCGCCGCGCGCGGCTCCGCTCACCTCGGACACGGGTAGGCCGTGCCTCTACTCGATGGAGAAGATGACCGGGTAGAGCGGCTGGCCACCACGGTGGGCGTCGACCTCGAGGTCGGGCTGAGCGTCCTCGATGCGGTCGCACAGGGCCTCGAAGCGCGCGTCGTCCATGTCCTTGCCGGCCAGGATCGTGAGGGTGTCGCCCTCCTGCTCGGCCTGCATCTTGTTGATGAGGTCGAGCGTGACCTGCTCGACGTCGGAGCCCACGATGGCGATGTCGCCACCGGCGATGCCCATGATGTCGCCGTCATGGATGGGCGTGCCGTCTGCGGCCTGGGAGTCGCGCACGGCGTGGGTGACCTCGCCATCGCGCACCTCGGCAATGGCGTCGACCATGGCCTTGGCGTTCTCCTCGACACTGGCGTCCATGTCAACGGCGAACATGGCGGCGAAGGCCTGCGGCACGGTCTTGGTGGGGACGACGACGATCTTGAAGTCCTCGCTCGCGCTCGCGGCGGCCTCGGCGGCCATGCGGATGTTGCCGTTGTTGGGAAGCACGATGACGCTCTCGGCGTTCGCCACGGCGGCGGCGTCGAGGATGTCGGCCGTGGAGGGGTTCATCGTCTGGCCACCGGAGACCACGACGTCCACGCCGAGCGACTTCAGGATCTCGGCCTCGCCGTCACCGGCGGCGACGGCCACGAATCCCAGCGGCTTCTTGGGCTCGGAGGGCTTGGCGGCAGCCTGGTCTGCGGCGATGCCGGCCGTGCGGTCGTGTGCCTCCATGTCCATGTTGTGGATGAAGACCTCGTAGACCTGGCCGTACTTGAGCATGTACTCGAGCACGCGGTTGGGCTCGTTGGAGTGCACGTGAACCTTGAAGTCGGGGAAGGAGCCCACGACGAGCTCGCAGTCGCCGAGCGTGGCGAGGTGCGAGAGGGCGGCATCCGGGTCGAAGCCCTCCTCGGCCTTGAAGAGGAACTCGTTGCAGTAGCGGTACTCCGAGCCCTCCCAGTCGTCGTTGAGCTCGATGGCCACGCGCGCGTCGGCGGCGTTGTGGGCGCCCGAGGCCGTGGTGACGGAGGTGTCGAAGTCGATGGAGGCGCCGGACTTGCCAAGCGCCGCGTTCACGAAGGCCTCGACGAACGTGGCGAAGCCGTAGGCGCCGGAGTCCACCACGCCGTTCTCCTTGAGCACGGGCAGCAGGTCGGGCGTGCGGGCAACGGACTCGTAGGCCTCGACGACGAGGGCCTCGAGCATCTCGGGGACGGCCATCTTCTCCTTGGCGCAGCGGTCCGCACGGGAGGAGATGTCGCGGATGACGGTGAGGATCGTGCCCTCGACGGGCTTGCGGACGGCCTTGAACGCGACCTTGACGCTGTTGCGGAAGGCAACGGCGATGTCGTCGGCCGTCACGGGGTCATGGGCACCCACGAGGCCCTCGGCCATGCCACGAAGGATCTGGCTCGTGATGACGCCCGAGTTGCCGCGCGCGCCCATGAGCGAGCCGTGGGTGATCGCCTTGGCGACGGCCGCCATGTCCGAGCCCGCCGGCAGCGCGGCGACCTCGCGGACGACGGTGCCGAGCGTCAGCGACATGTTCGTGCCGGTGTCACCGTCGGGTACGGGGAAGACGTTGAGCTTGTTGATGTCCTCGGACTTGTCGGCGACGGCCTGGGCGGCCACGGGGAAGCACGAGCGAATCACGTTGGCAATCATGTCTGGGAATTCTCCAAATCGTATGGCAGGCACGCGGTCGCGCCTGGGCGTGCAACGACCCGGCGCGGGCCGGGTCGAGAAGCAGCTTGCTACTTGTTGGCGCGAAGGTCCTCGACGTGCACCGTGACGTCGGCGTCCTCGATCTCCGCGACCTCCTTGAGCGTGAAGCGAACGGCGCTCTCGAGGTTGCGCGAGACGCTCGCCATGTTGACGCCCTGCTCGAGCACTGTGTGCAGGTCGACCTTGACGCGGCCCTCGCACGTGCTCACGTCGATGCCCTTGCGCAGGCTGCCGAGCGAGAGCAGGCGCACGATGTTGTCCTGGGCGTCCGTGTAGGCCATGCCCACGACGCCGTAGCACTCGAGCGCGGCGTAGCCGGCGAGGTCGGCGATGACGTCATTGGAGACCCGGAGGGTTCCGGGGATGGTTTGTGCCATGCGTCTCTCCTCTCACATGGCGACGGGCAAGCCGCCGCTCCTGAGACTTCATATATCCACAGGAGTATAGCGCGAAGGCCCATCGCGACACAGCGCACGGCGGGCCTTCTCGACAACATCGCTGCATATCGGTGCGTTATGTCAATATGGTTGCCACGGCGTCCGCATGCCAGGCCCGCGGCCTGGCGCTCTGGATCTCTCCTTGGGGCACTTTGGGGGGCGCCTTGAGCATGAGCAGGGACACGGAAGAGCACGGGACCACGGCCACGTGCGTCGCAAACTTCCAGGGCTGGATGCGCGCGGTGCCCGTCGTCGCAGATGGCAGCAGGGTCTTCCTCGACCAGGCGCTCTACTCGTTCGACCTGTCTGAGTACGGGCTCGTGGGCGCGTTCTCGACGTCGGGCTGCCTCTATGCCGTCACCGCGGAGCAGTCGCTCGACTTCCGCGCGCTGTTCGAGAGCCTGGCAGACTCGGGCATCGAGGTGTGGGTCTCGACGCCCTCGTTCGAGGACCTCTGCCTCGCAGACCCAAGCTTCTTCCTGCTGCTCGTCCCCACCATCGCGGGTGCCGCCGCCCTCGTGGCCCTTGAGCTCGCCAGCTCTGGGATGAGGCCCAGAGACTTCGGCGACTTCTATCCCGAGCAGGCCCTCATCACACTCGCGTGCTGCACGCTGCCTGTGGCAGCCGGCGTCGCCAAGCTCGTCCTGGCCGCTAGAGGGATGCTTCGGGGTCGCAGGGGCTCACACTAGCCTCCCCATCCCAGGCGTCTGCGACCTCGAGCTGCTCGGCCTTCCTCACCGCGAGCAGGTTGCAGAAGACGATGGCGCACACGCCGGCGCTGAACTTGCCCAAGAGCACCGGGACGATCAGGCTCGGTTGGAAGTTCGCCGTGAACGATAGATGGTCGCCGAACAAAAACGCCGCGCACACCCCGTATGACAGGCAGATGACCTTGTCGCGCGCACGCATGTCCTTGATCATCTTGAGCAGCGCGAGCACGTTGGCACTGCCCGCGAGGATGCCTGCCGTCGCGTCCGCGGAGAGACCGAACGCGCCTCCGATGCGCTCGAGCGGTCGCGCGAGGTAGCGCCTCACGAGCCACACCATGGGAAACGCCCCACAGAGCATGATGCCAATGGCGCCCGCCACCTCAAGCGCGCGGAAGCAGTTCTGCTCGTCGGCGATGATGGGGTCGAGCCCGAAGTTGCCAAAGAGCGTCGTGAAGATGCCCGTGAAGTACTCGATGACCGCGAGCACGAAGATGATCTTGAGCGCCGCGTCCATGACCCTGCCGAACGCGATGAACCCGCGGATCATCGCGTCGGGCTTGAACATGAGGCCGAGCGCAAGGGCCACGCAGATGGTGGTGAGCGGTACGAGGTTGTGGAGGATCTGCCCAAACGTGAGGGCGAGCTGATAGGTCGCCTCACCGTTGGTGGAGACCGTCTCGCGGATGAGCGGGTTCGTGAGCGCCACGACCACGCTCGCCACCGCCACTCCCACCGGTATCGCGAGAAAGCCGCTCATGGCGCCGAGCGCAAGATACTTCTGGTCTCGCTTCTCGAGCATCTTGAGGGCGACGGGGATGGTGAAGACGATGGTGGCACCCGCCATGTAGCCGGTGAACATCGCCATGATCCACGCCTCGCGGGTCTGCGCGAGCGCATCGGCGAGCTGGTAGCCACCCATGTCGACCGCGACGATCGTGGTCGCGGCCATGGCGGGGTCTGCCCCAAGGGCACCGAAGACGGGGCCAAAGACGTGGCTCACGAAGGCAGTGAAGAAAGGGGCGGCCGCAAGGATTCCCGCCGTGGGGAGGAAGATGGGGCCAATCGAGTCGATGCCCGCGACGAACTGCTGGCCCAGCTCGCTCTCTGGCCTCACTGCGGCGGCGATGGCCCCCAGGAGGGCACACGCCATGATGAGGTAGACGACAACGGTTCCTATGACTTCCATGGGCCCTCTCCCGAGACTGGCTCCACGTCCCCGCACCTGCGGAGACCTTCACGCGTTCACCACATTCGATTCGTGTTCACGCTTTACAGATTGCTTACATACGTGAACACCATCCATGAAGGGATGCCCTAGCAAGGGAGAATCAGACGCATGAAGGTCTACGAGGGCTCGATCCTCACGGTGAACGAGAACGACGACGTCGCACGCTACCTCGTGGAAGACGGTGGCCGCATCGTCTTCGTTGGCAACGAGCTGCCCGAGCGCTACGAACGTGGTGAACATGTGGAGCTGGGGAGCCGCGCGCTCTGCCCGAGCTTCGTCGACACGCACGAGCACCTCGCGAGCTTCGCCACGTTCAACGCCGGCCTCAACGTCATGGACGCGCGCACGAACGAGGAGATCTGCGAGATGGTCCGCGACTTCGCCGGACGCTCGAGTGCAAAGACCCTCATCGCCTTCGGCGCCTCGCCCCATTCGGTCGCCGAGGGCAGGCTCGTCTCGCGCGAGGAGCTCGACGCGGCGTGCCCAGACCGCCCGCTCATGCTCGTGAAGTACGACGGGCATGCCTGCGTGGTCAACACTCCCCTACTCAAGAGGGTCGAGGGCAAGGTCTCGGGCCTTCGTGGGTACCACCCGGAGTCTGGCGAGATGAACCAGGAGGCGTTCTTCGCCGTCTCGGACCACATCACCGCCTCGCTCTCCATCCCCGAGCTCGTGGGCAACATCCAGCACGCGATGGACTACCTCGCGGCTCGTGGCATCGGCATGGTGCACGACGTCTCCGGCGTGGGCTTTGCGGGAGACCTCGACATCTCGCTCGAGACCTGGCTCGCGAAAAGCGCGCAGGGTGGCTTCCAGATTCGCGTGTTCCCCCAGTCGATGGACGTCAGGTGCGCAACCAGGCGCCATCTGCCGCGCATCGGCGGCTGCTTCGCCTGCGCCCTCGACGGCTGCTTTGGCTCCGCGGACGCCGCGATGCGCGAACCCTATGACGCCGCGGACGGCTCGGGCGTGCTCTACTACACCGACGAGCAGGTGACCGACTTCTGCAAGCGGGCGAACCGCGCGGGCCTGCAGATCGAGATGCACGCCATCGGCGACGCGGCGTTTGACCAGGCGTGCCGGGCACTCAAGGCCGCGCTCGACGACCACCCGCGCCAAGACGCGCGCCACGGCATCATCCACGACTGCCTGCCCACGCCCGAGGGCCTCGTCATCTGCGCGGAGTACGGCATCCAGTTCCCCATGCAGTCCTCCTTCATCGACTGGCCCCAGGAGCCCGACGCCTACCTCGAGCGTCTGCTCGGACCGGCGCGCGCGGCCAGGTTGAACCCGCTTCGCGACATCTGGGACGCCGGCGTCACGCTCTCGTTTGGCTCGGACGCCCCCTGCACGGACCCGAACCCCGTCCTGTGGATGCAGCGCGCCTGCAACCACAGCAACCCGGCGCAGTCGCTCACCGTGGCCGAGGCGCTGCGCGCGGCCACCTACAACGGCGCCTGGACCACCTTCGACGAGCGCGACCGCGGCTCGCTCGAGCCGGGCAAGCTCGCCGACATGGCGATTCTGTCTGCCAACCCCTACGAGCTGGGCGCGAGCCGCCTGGGCGAGCTTAGGGTCGAGGGCCTCATCCTGGCGGGGCGCCCCTACGAGCCCCAGCGCCAGGGCGTCGCCGCCGCCATCGCCCGCGGCATGCTCGGCCACGGCTCCTGCTAGCAAGAAGGACCACGCATGATCACCTACCTGGAATTCCGCGTCCTGTCGTCTCTCGCCACGAGGAGCGCCGCCACGCAGCGCGAGCTCGCCGCCCACGCGGGCATCTCGCTTGGCTCTACCAACAAGGCGCTTCGCTCGCTTGGCTCGGCGGGCCTCGTCACCGAGGGGCTCGACGTCACCGACGCCGGCCGAGAGGAGCTCGAGCCCTTCCGCGTGCGTGGCGCCGTCATCCTGGCGGCGGGCCTGGGCAGGAGGTTCGCCCCGCTGTCGTTCGAGCGGCCCAAGGCGCTGTTCCGCGTGAGGGGCGAGGTGCTCATCGAACGCCTCATCCGCCAGCTGCGCCAGTCTGGCGTCTCCGACATCTACGTGGTTGTGGGCCCCATGAAGGAGAGCTTCTACTACTTGGAGGACAAGCTCGGCGTACACCTCGTCCAAACGACGGAGTACGCCACGAGAAACAACCACGCCTCGCTGTGGAGCGCCCGCGACCACCTGGCCAACGCCTATGTGTGTCCCGCAGACCAGTACTACGAGGAGAACTTCTTCCACCCCTTCGAGTACCGCTCGAACTGCGTGGCGATTCGCGCCCAGGGCAAGGGCGCCAAGCAGGCCTTCGACCTGGGCGCCAACGACCTCATCGTGGCCGCGCGCAAGGACACGAGCGAGGCGTGGCGCATGGCCGGCCCCGCCTACCTCGACCGCGAGTTCTCCGAGGACTACCTCGACATCCTCGAGCAGGAGTACAACCTGCCCGAGACCGAGGGCAAGCTGTGGGAGACCATCTTCATCGAGCACGTCGACGAGCTGCACATGTTCGCCCACAAGCTCGTGCGCGACACAATCCACGAGTTCGACTACCTGGGCGACCTGTGCGCCTTCGACACCGCCTTCATGGACAACGTCGACTCGGACATCCTCGACAACATCTGCCGCACGCTCAGCTGCACCCGAGACGACATCAGCGACGTGCGCCCGCTCGACTCCGGCCTCACGAACCTCTCCGTGCTCTTCAGCTGCAAGGGCGTGCGCTACGTCTACCGCCACCCAGGCGCCGGCACGGACGAGATCATCAACCGCGAGGCGGAGACCTACGCGCTCAAAGTGGCCTCGAAGCTCGGGCTCGACACGAGCTTCATCTACGAGGACCCGAAGGCCGGCTGGAAGATCAGCCGCTTCATCGAAGGCTGCGAGGAGTTCGACTACGGCAACGAGGCCGAGGTCAAGCACGCACTCGAGATTGCCCGCACGCTCCATGCGAGCGACGCCTCCTCGCCCTGGAAGTTCGACTTCTATGACGAGGGCAAGAAGATCTGGCGCCTGCTCGAGGAGGAGGGTTGGCCGCTCCCGGCGGACTTCTCCGAGCTCGCGGCCCAGATCGGGAAGCTCGTGGGGCCGATGCGCGCAGGAGCCGGCGCGCCCGTGCTCTGCCACAACGACTTCTACGGCCCAAACCTCCTCGTGACCGGTGACGACATCTGCCTCATCGACTGGGAGTACGCCGCCATGGGCGACTATGGTTGCGACTTTGGCAACTTCATCGCGCAGGGTTCGGGATACGGCGTCGAGCGTGCCCTCGAGGTGCTCCCCTACTACTTTGGCCGCACGCCGACGGACGAGGAGCGACTCCACTGCATGGCCTGCGTGGCCGTCGTGGGCTGGTACTGGTACGTGTGGGCGCTCTTCAAAGAGTGCAAGGGCTCGCCCGTGGGCGAGTGGACGCGCATCTGGTACGACGCAGCCAAGCAGTTTGGCGCCGCTGCCCAGGAGATGCTCGACAAGAGCTGCGCGAGCCTGCGTGCCCTCACGCGCCCGAAGTTCGACGCGCTCGTCGCCATCGAGGCGGGAGAGGCGCCCGTGGCAGACGCCGAGGTCCTCGGCTCGCTCGAGCGCGACGGCCTCATCGTGACGAACGGCGAGGGCCACTCGCTCACCACGGCCGGCTTCATGTCACTCGAGCCGCACCGCGCGCGCCGTGCCGTGTTCTTCGCCGCGGGCTTTGGCAGCCGCATGCTGCCCATCACGGTGAACACGCCCAAGCCGCTCGTGCGCGTGCACGGCAAGCGCTTCATCGAGCGCCTGCTCGACGCGGTGGTCGCTGCGGGCATCGAGGAGATCTATGTGGTTCGCGGCTATCTGGCAGACGAGTTCGACGTCCTGCTCAAGAGCTACCCGCAGATCCGCTTCATCGACAACCCGATCTATGACGAGACGAACAACATCTCGTCGGCCGTGGCCGCGGTGAAGGCACACCCCGAGTGCTTCGAGCAGGCCTACGCGTTCGAGAGCGACCTGTACCTCACAGACCCCAGCTACATCTCAAAGTACCAGTACCAGAGCAACTACCTGGGCTTTCACGTGGACGAGACCCGCGACTGGTACTTCGAGGCAAACGATGAGGGCCGCATTACCAAGCTCGCCAAGGACCTGGGCCACGACTGCTGGCAGATGGTGGGGCTCTCCTTCTGGAGCGCCGAGGACGGGGCGCGCCTGGCCCGAGACCTGCCGGCCACGTTCGAGGCCAGCGAGGAGAACCGTCAGATCTTCTGGGACGACATCCCCTGCCGCATCTGCGCGGACTCCTACGACGTGCACGTGCGCGAGTGCGACCCCTCCCACATCATCGAGATCGACTCGTTCGCCGAGCTGCAGGAGGTCGACCCCAGCTACCGCCCGCGCGCCTAGGCCGTGAGCGCGAGGCGTGCCACGCTGCGCGAGGCGTGCGTGTCTCGGCGGGCGGCAAGCGAGGCCATGAGGTGCCACATCGGGATGAGCCACAGGTAGAAGGCCGTGGCCCAGCACAGGGCAGGCGCCCCGCACATCGTCACGACGGCGGCGCACGCCGTGCTCCACGGCACGAGCGGCGACACGACGATGGCGGAGTCCTCCAGGTCGAGCGCGAGCGCGCCGGCGCTGTCCTCGAGACCCTCGCACAGCTCGCTGGCAAGCATCGTTCCCAAGGTCTGGTTGCAGGCAACCATCGACGCGGGCACGGCCACGGCGAGCACGGCGCCGAACGGCGTGACGCGACTCGCAAGCGAGCCCATCCTCTCGCGTACGCCCGACAGTATGCCGGTGCCCGCAAACAGGCCCGAGAAGCTCGAACTCAGGCAGACGATGGCCGTGACGTTTGCCATGGAGACGATTCCGCCGCCGCTCATGATGGCGGCGACCTGGGCGTCGGAGGGCACAAAGCCAAGAACAGCGCTCGTGGCGATGTCTGGCACGGTCATGCCGCGGGCCACCACGCAGACCACGACGGCAAGCGCGATGCTCGCGCACATCGAGCGCTTCATGCCCACGCGAAGCAGCGGCAGGATAAGCACGGGGATGACGGGCACGAGGGCCACAAGCCCCTGCGAGAAGTAGGAGCCCAGAAGGCCAACCGTCTGCTGGGCGGCACCGGTGCCAGACGGAGCCAGGGCCAGGCCCGCGGCACCATACACCGCCACCGTGAGAATGAGCGGCACGAGCGAGGAGCGCACCATGGCGCGGAAGTTGGCGCCAAGGCTCGTGTGCGTGACGGAGCGAACAAGCAGGGAGCTCGAGCTCATGGGCGAGCAACGGTCGCCAAAGTAGGCGCCCGCCAGGACCGCCCCGCCGCACAGCAGCGCGTTCGCGCCCATGGACGAGGCAATCGTCATGCACACGACACCCATCGTGGCGGCCGTGCCAAACGCCGTGCCCATGAGAAACGACATGAGCGAGGTGAGCAGAAAGACCGCAAGCGGGGCCACGCCCGGCGTGATGAGGGGCGCCGCGAGCACGACGACCTCAGAGATCGTGCCGGCGGCGCGCCACAGCGCCGTGAGGATGCCGATGAGCACGAACGACTCGATGACGCCGCTCGCCGTGGACACGCCAGACGCCGCCATGTGCATGAGCTCTGCCATGCCGTGACCGCGCACGAGCCCGTAGGCCACGAACAGCACGAAGCCCACGACGAGCGGCACGAGCACCGGCACGCCAAGCGCGACCATGACGATGAGCTCGAAGCAGAAGGCTCCCAACGTGACCATCTCGAGCATGCGGCGAATCTCCCCTCAAGCGAACGAACCTGCACCGAGTACTATCGGCCCCATGCTCCACGATTACAAACTGTTACTATTCGTTATTGTCACAAGTCTAATTTGTGGTGACAGTATGACCCCGTCCCCGACTGTCACCGTGACACGTGGGGACGGGGTCAAACTGCCACCGTTCGCGGGGAGGGCAGCCATGAACTTCCAGACCATGGAGTACTTCCGTGCCATCGCCGAACAGAGGAGCTTTACGAAGGCCGCCGAGCAGCTGCACGTGACGCAGCAGACGCTCTCGGCGCACATCGCCGGCGTCGAGCGCGAGCTGGGGACAAAGCTCATCGTTCGCTCCACGCCGCTTCGCCTCACGCACGAGGGCGAGACGTTCCTCTCCTACGCCAGGCGCTTCGGTCGTGGCCTTGCCGACCTGCGTCGAGAGATCGCAGGCCCCAGCCAGCTGCAGTCGGGCACCCTTCGCGTGGGCATCTCGTTCACGCGAGGACGCACGATCTTACCCGGAGCCATCGAGCGCTTCTGCGAGCTCTACCCCAACGTCACCGTTGACCTGCGCGAGGACACGAACGAGACGCTCGCGACGAACCTCATGGCCCGCAGGCTCGACGTGGCCATAGGGGTCTTCTCGGGAAACGAGCCGCTCATCGAGGCGCACCCCTTCTTCGACGAGCGCATGGTGCTTCTCGCCACGCGCGAGCTGCTCGAGAGAAACGGACTTTCGGTCGACGCGCTCGCGGGGCCCCTGATGGCCGGGGACGTCTCGCCGCTTGCCGGGTGCCCGTTCGTCCTGAGCCCGCCGGAGGACATCTCGGGCCAGCAGGGACTCAAGATTATCGAGCGCGCGGGGTTCAGGCCCCATGTCAAGGCCTTCTCGCGCAACATGGCAACGCTGCTGTCGCTCGCCCTCAGAAGCGTCGGCGTCTGCATCTGCCCGCTTGATCTGCTGAACGACACCGGCACGCCCGAGCAGAAGCGCAGCCTCATCTCCTACGAGCTGGGAGCCGACGCCTCCTACGCCATTAGCTACGCGCTGCCCGCCGGCGGCTACCGCTGGCCCGTCGTCGACGAGTTCGTGCGCATCGCCACCGAGCATGTCGCGAGCGTCGAGGCCGTTACCTACGGCTAGCGCCGCACCCGCGCTACAGATAGCGGCCCGTCACGCTATCCTCGCACGCAGACAGCTGGGCGGGCGTGTCCGCGCACACGACGCGGCCTCCCGCCTCGCCCCCGCCCGGACCCATGTCGATGACGTAGTCGGCGTTGCCGATGAGGTCCAGGTCATGTTCGATGACGATGACCGTGGCGCCTGATGCCACGAGGCTGTCGAGCACGCCGACCAGCACCGCGACGTCGCGCGGGTGCAGGCCGATCGTAGGCTCGTCGAACACGAAGACGGAGTCGTCCTGCGCGCGCCCCATCTCGCTCGCGAGCTTGAGCCTCTGGGCCTCGCCGCCAGAGAGCGCCGGCGTGGGCTCGCCCAGCGTGAGGTAGCCAAGACCCAGCTCGGAGAGGGTGCGCAGGCGCGCCTGAACCTTCTTGAGACCCGTGCACGCGTCAAGCGCCTCGTCCACGCTCATGGCCATGAGCTGGGGAAGCGTGAGCTCAGAGCCGTCCTTGGCCACGCGGTGCACGTCGCTTGCGGCCGCGGCATAGCGAGAGCCACGGCAGTCGGGGCACTCGATCTCGACGTCGGGCAGGAACTGCACGTCAAGCGAGATGGATCCCGTGCCGTCGCACGTGGGACAGCGCAGGCGCCCCGTGTTGTACGAGAAGTCCCCAGCCTTGTAGCCGGCCGCCTTCGCCTCGTCCGTGCGAGCGAACGCCCGGCGCAGCTCGTCGTGGATGCCGGCGTAGGTCGCCACGGTGGAACGAACGTTCGCGCCTATCGGCGTGGCGTCGATGAGGCTCGCACGCGCGATGCCCTCGGCGTCCACGCGGCGCACGCATGACGGGAGCGCCTCACCCGCCGCGGCGGCCTTGAGCGCGGGGAGCAGCTCCTCGAGCACGAGCGTCGTCTTGCCCGAGCCAGAGACGCCCGTCACGGCAACGAGCCGGCCACGCGGGATGTCCACCACGAGCGGCCTCACCGTGTGGAGCGCGTTCGTCTCAAGGTGGATGGCGCCCAGGTCAAACACCTCGCCCGCAGGCACTCCCGCACGAACGCGGACGCCCTTCTCGCCCAGGTAGGGGGCAATCCTGCTCCCCGGCGCCTCGCGGACGTCTGCCACGGAGCCCTCGGCGATGACGCGGCCGCCAGACGCCCCCGCCCCGGGCCCCATCTCCACGAGATGGTCGCACGCGGCGAGCACGCGCGTGTCGTGGTCCACGACCACGACGGAGTTGCCGTCTGCCACGAGGTCGTCCATGACGCCGAGAAGCCCGTCGACGTTTGCCGGGTGCAGGCCGATGGACGGCTCATCGAGCACGTAGAGCACACCCGTCGTGCGGTTGCGCACGGCGCGGGCAAGCTGCACGCGCTGCCGCTCGCCCGTCGAGAGCGTCGATCCGGCGCGGTCGAGGGAGAGGTAGCCAAGCCCCAGCTCGCGCAGGCGCCCTGCCGTGTCGAGGAACGACTCGCAGATGTTGCGTGCCATGTCGCGCATCTCGGGCGGCATGGAGGCGGGAACGGCAAACACCCAGTCCACGAGCTCGTCGAGCGTGAGCGCCGTGGCCTCCGCAAGGTTCAGGCCGCCGATGCGCGGGGCGCGGGCGCGCTCGGACAGGCGCGTGCCCGCGCAGGTGGGGCAGGTGCCCTCACGCAGGTACTTCGCCACGCGCGCGAAGCCCTTCTCGTCCTTGGCCTTCGCCAGCGCGTTCTCCACGGTGCGCACCGCGTTGAAGTAGGTGAAGTCGAGCTCGGCGAAGTCGTCGCCCTTCTTGGACTTGTACAGGATGTGGCGCTTCTCGGCCGGACCGTTGAAGACGATGTCGCGCTCGGCATCTGTGAGCTCGCAAAACGGCACGTTCGTACGCACACCCATGGCGCCGCACACCTGCTTCATGAGGTCCCACATGAGGCTTCCCCACGGCCTCACGGCGCCATCGTCGATTGAGAGCGACTCGTCGGGCACGAGCGCCGCTCGGTTCACCTCGCGCACGATGCCCGTGCCGCCGCAGGTGGGGCACGCCCCACCCGAGTTGAACGCGAGGTCCTCGGCGGAAGGCGCCCAGAAGCTCTCGCCGCACTCGGGGCACGTGAGCGCAAGGCCGGCGGCCACGTTGACGCTCGGGGCCATGCGCACGCCGCAGCGTGGGCACACGTGGCTCGCGCAGCGGCTGAACAGCAGGCGCAGGCTGCTGTTCAGCTCGGTCATGGTGCCAAACGTCGAGCGCACGCCGGGCACGCTCGGACGCTGGTGCAGGGCGAGTGCCGCGGGCACATAGCGCACCTCGTCCACGCTCGCGCGCGCCGCCTGCGTGAGGCGGCGGCGCGTGTAGGTGGAGAGCGCCTCGAGGTAGCGGCGCGAGCCCTCCGCGTACAGCACGCCCAGCGCAAGCGAGCTCTTGCCCGAGCCCGAGACGCCGGCGATGCCCGTGACCTGTCCCAGCGGTATGTCCACGTCAACGTCGTGCAGGTTGTGCACGCGGGCGCCACGGACCTCGATGTGCGTGGGCATCTCCTCGGTTCTCGCCATGGGTCATCGTTCCTCTCGGCAGGCCTTCTCGGACAAAGACTATAACGCCCCGAGACGATGCCCCACAGGGCCGCCCCGCCGCTCCCCTATGCGTCAAAACGATGAACGATTGGGGCCGCGCTCACCTTGCTGACGCTGCGTCACTAAACTCTCTAGGGGCTGACGGTGCCGGAAGAAGAGGACATATGGGCAAGGAAGCGCAGGACAAGCGAGGACTCGACATGCTCTCGGGGTCGCTGTGGAAGTCGATTCCCGTCTTTGCGCTGCCCGTCGCCGCCACCGGCATCCTCGAGCAGATGAGCTCGCTCATCGACACGATGATGGTGGGGCACCTCTCCGGTGACGCGGGGCCCGCCGCGATGGCGGCCGTCGGGTCAAACACGCCCATCACGAGCCTGCTGCTGAACCTCTTCATCGGCATCGCGCTCGGCACGAACGTCGTCATCGCAAACGCCATCGGCTCGGGCGACGAGCGCACGGTCCACAAGGCGGTCCACAGCTCCGTCGCCTTCGCCGTCGTGGGCATCGCCGTCACCGTTGTGGGCGAGCTTGCGGCTGCGCCGCTGCTCCACCTCCTGAGCGTCCCCGCCGAGAACCTCGACCAGGCCCTCGCCTTCCTGCGCGTCTACCTGCTGGGCATGCCCTCCATCCTGCTCTACAACTTCGAGGCAGCCATCTTCAGGAGCATCGGCATCACCAAGATGCCGCTCCAAGCGCTCGCGCTCTCCTCGCTCATCAACGTCGCGCTCGTGTGGCTGTTCATACCCGTTATGGGCTGGGGCGTGGTGGGGGCCGCGGCCGCAACGGCGATCAGCTACACGGTGAGCGCGGCCATCCTGTTCGTCCGGCTCACGCGCATCGACTCGCCGATCCGCCTGAACCCGCGCGAGCTCGGCATAGACCGGGCGGTGCTCGCGCGCGTGGTGAGGATCGGCCTTCCCGCCGGTCTGCAAAGCGCCGTGTTCTCGCTCGCCAACATCGTGATCCAGGCCTGCATCAACAGCCTGGGGACCGAGGTCATGGCGGCAAGCTCGGCCGTGATCTCGCTCGAGTACGTGGTCTACAGCCTCCTGAACTCGTTCAGCCAGGCGTGCACCACCTTCGTGGGCCAGAACTTCGGCGCGTCCAACGTGGGGCGCTGCAAGCGCGTCCTTCTCGTGTCGCTCGTGGAGGCCGAGGTAGCCGAGCTCGTCATGCTCGCCATCCTGCTGGGGCTCGGACGCCAGATCGTGGCGGCGTTCAACCCCGACCCAGCCGTCGTCGAGCTTGGGTACCTGCGCATCTGCATCCTGTTCCCGTCCTACATGTTCAGCATGGCCTACGAGAACATGAGCGGCTACCTGCGAGGGTTTGGCATCTCGCTGCCCCCGGCGCTCATCACGGCGCTCAGCGTCTGTGGCTGGCGCTTCTTCTGGGTGAGCGTGGTGTTCCCCGCCTCGCCGACGTTCCTCACGCTGCTGGCCATCTATCCCATCAGCCTTGGCTGCACCACGCTGCTGGTATTCGTGGCCCTCATGGTCATCCGGCCGAGCAGGATCTACGCCACGCAAAACGCCTAGGGACGGCTGGATAAAGCCAAGGCGGGGCCACGCGTCGCGGCCCCGCCCCGTCGCTACTTGGTGAGGTTCACCTTCGTGGTGCCCGCGAGCGGCTTCTCGCCCGGGCGCGGCTTTGGCCCCACGAGCTCGTGGGTACGATAGGGTTCCTCGAGATAGTCGAGTTCATCGGCCGTGAGCGCAACGTCCAGGGCCGCCACGGCGTCGTCGACGCGCTCGGGGGTGGAGCAGCCCACGATGGGCGACTCGACGCCCTGGCCCAGTGCCACGCGGGCCATGGGCACCTCGTGGCGGGCCGCCACCTCGGCGGCGCACGCGATGATAGGAAGGTCCTCCTCGCGAGCGCCGCCGTATTTGTTCACCATCGTGGAGTCCGTCTCGGAGCGCTTGGAGTCCGTGTCCCACGTGGGGCGGCACAGGTGGCCGCTCGCCATGGGGCTGTAGGGCATGAGCGCCATGTCGAACTGGCGGCACACGGGGATCATCTCGCGCTCGTCCTCGCGGTAGAGCAGGTTGTAGTGGCACTGCATGCTCGTAAACTTCGTGAACCCCTCGCGCTCGGCGACGTCCTGCAGGTTATGGAGCTGGTAGGCGTACGCCTCGCTCGCCCCGAGCGCGGGGGCCTTGCCAGCGCGCGTCTCCTGCGGGCCGATCGTCCACTGGTGGAAGCGCGGGCTCGCCTCGCCAAAGCTCATGTCGCCGAGGCACAGGCTCGAGACCTCGATGCCCGAATGACCAAGACGCGCGCACTCCATGGGGCCCCCTCGCCATAGTTTGCCTGGCTCAATTACACGCCCTGTGCGAATGGCGGGCAAATACCTATCACGAACGCTCTGACATTCGCAGGATGCATGGCAGATGGCAAATTCGGGAGTGTCTACAAGAATAAGCCCACGAAGTGAGTATCCACTTTCGGAAGTCCGGGGCACGCTGCCTCCCGTGAGCTCAAACCCGCAGGAAAACTGAAGCAAAATCGGTTTCTACTCGGCCATGGGGAAAGAGGATACCCACTTCGCGCATTATTTCGCGTCGGCATGCGGACGCGCCCGTAGCGGTGCATGCGCTGCTACGCCCAGGCGGCCATCGCGGCAGTTGCCAACACGATGACGGCCAGGCCCACCGCCGAGCACCTCGAGAGCCGCTCGCCAAACGCCAGGCGCGAGAACGCGATGGACACCAGGATCGACAGCTTGTCGAGCTGCACGACGACGCTCACCTGCCCCGTCTGCACCGCGTAGTAGTAGCACAGCCAGCTCGCGCCCGTCGCCAGGCCAGACGCGCACAGAAACGCCAACTCACGGCCACACGCCTGCCTCACGAGCGGCAGCTTTCCTCGACCGGCGACGATTGCCCACGCCATGACGAGCACGACGCACGTGCGCAGCGCCGTCGCGAGGTTTGAGTCGACCCCCTCGATGCCCACCTTGGCGAGAATCGAGGTGAGGGCCGCAAACACCGCCGAGAGCACGGCGGGCACGAGCCAGCCGGTCCCGCTCACCGCCTCCCCCGTCTGCTCGCGGCGCTCGATCATCATGAGGGTGCCCGCGAGGATCGCCACGGTGGCCACGAGCTTCACGGCCAGGTGGCTCGTCTCGCCAAACAGCACGATGGCCAGAAGCGTGGAGAGCGCCGCGCTCGACTTGTCGATGGGCACCACCTTGTTGACGTCTCCCACCGACAGCGCCTTGAAGTAGCAGATCCAGCTGCCGCCCGTCGCCAGGCCCGAGAGCGCGAGGAACACGTAGGAGCGCGCCGAGATGGCCCCGAGCGCCGCGGGCACGTCGGGCACGGTGATGAGCGCCATGACCCAGGCAAACACGAGAACGACGAGCGTGCGTATGGCCGTCGCCACGTCGGAGTCCGTGTTGCGAATGCCGCACTTGGCAAGGATGGACGTAAGGCCTGCAAAGAGCGCCGACGCCTCGGCCGCCGCTATCCACATGGGAGGTCACCTCGAAATGATGGGCGTGCATACGCACCCATCATAGTCCCCTGGTGGGCACGGCCGCGGCCTGGGCCAAGAGCCACTCCCCCTTCCGCGCGCGCGAAAAACCCGGCCGCTCGCCCATCGCGCCCGCCTTTGCCACGCGGCGCTCCCGTATGGTTGACACATTATTCAACGCCGCAGCTACGTATATCTGCTGGCATAAGCACAAGGAGTGAGCCATGGCATTCAAGAAGGTTGTCGTCGCCGGAGGCGGCGTGCTGGGCAGCCAGATTGCGTTCCAGGCCGCCTACTGCGGCTTCGACGTCACCGTGTGGCTTCGCAGCGAGGGCAGCATCGGGCGCACGAAGCCCAAGCTCGACCACCTGCTTGGGACCTACGAGCGGGCCATCCACGACATGGCGGCGGGCACCGGCGACTGGTGCTGCGGCATCGCCGAGCCCGGCCAGCCCATCGATGAGCAGGCCTGCCTCGCGCGCGCCCGCGCCGCGCACGACGGCATCAAACTTGAGCTCGACCTCGCCGCCGCCGTGGCCGACGCCGACCTCGTCATCGAGTCCATGGCCGAGGAGGCAAAGGCCAAGAACGAGTTCTACGCCAAGCTCGCGCCCGCGCTCCCCGCCAAGACCGTCATCGCCACGAATTCCTCGACGCTTCTGCCCAGCCAGTTCGCCAAGGCCACGGGGCGCCCTGACAAGTACCTGTCGCTGCACTTCGCCAACTCCATCTGGAAGAACAACACGGCCGAGGTCATGGGCCAGTCGCTCACCGATCCCGCCCGCTTCGACGAAATGGTCGAGTTCGCCGGCCAAATCCGCATGATTGCGCTGCCGGTGCGCAAGGAGAAGAGCGGATATCTCCTCAACTCCATGCTCGTACCGTTCCTGCTCTCGGGCCTGGACCTGTGGGCAAGCGGTGTGTCCGACCCCAAGAGCATCGACATTGCCTGGACGCACGGAACGGGCGCACCCAAGGGCCCCTTCCAGGTCATCGACACCGTGGGCCTCAACACCGCCTACAACATCGTCATGCAGTACCAGGGCGTGCCGGGGCTGCTCAACCCGCTGTTCAAGAAGATGATGCTGCCCTACAACTACAAGGCCATCGCCGCAAAGCTCAAGGCCATGCTCGATGCAGGCGAGACCTTCTACGGCGCCTAGCGCACGGGCGCGCTGACGCGCCCGAACGCGAAGGGGCCCATCCCGGCGACGCATCTTTCGTCGCTGCGGGATGGGCCCCTTTTTTCATGAGCTAGCAAGGTGTACGAGAAGCTGAGGGGCTAAGCACGCACGCCCTGCTCACGCCGGCGGGAGACATCGGCGGCGCGGCGCGCCGGCACAGACGCCACGAGCACGCCCGCCACGACGAGCACGGCACCAAGCATGCCTCGCGCGCTCAGCGTCTCGCCGAGGAACGCGAACGCGAGGATGGCGCTTGACACGGGCTCGAGCGCAAACAGCAGGGCCGCATGCTCGGCCGTGGTTGACCTCTGCGCGACGGGCTGCGCCACAAAGCCAAACGCGCTGCAAACGAGGGCAAGGCCCAGAACGGCGCCCCAGTGGATGGGGTCGGCAGGCAGCGCGGGCACCTCGAACAGGTTCGTGGCAACAAGGCCAAAGAGCGCCGCAAACCCCAGCTGCCAGACGCCCAGCAGAAGCGGGTCCTCCTTGGCAGAGAGGCGATCGGTCGCCACGATGAAGATGGCATAGAAGATCGAGCCCATGACGCACAGCGCGTCTCCGGAGGACAGCGTGAGCGAGCCATGGAGGCTCAAGAGGGCGATGCCGGCAAGCGTCACCGCGACGCCTGCCGTCATGCGCGCACCGGGGGCGCGACGACGCAGCGCGGCGTTGATGATGGGCACGAACACGACGGCAAGGCTCGTGAGGAAGCCCGCGTTCGAGGCGCTCGTCTGGCCGATGCCGGTCATGAGAAAGCCAAACAGCGCGAACATGAGCAGGCCGAGCACCGCGGCACGGACGAGCGTCGAGGGACGCGTCTTGCCCAGGCGGCGGAAGAAGATGGCCCCCACCACGAGAAACGCGATGCCAAAGCGCAGGGCGATGAGCGAGAACGGCGGCACGGCGCCCGTGCCCACCTTCATGAGCAAATACGAGCTCCCCCAGGCGCACGCGATGACGGCGAGCAGGATGTCCGCCGCCGTGCTCGTGAGTCCCTTGGCCCCGCTCTTTTCCACGTCCCGCTCCCCTTGCGCTCATGCGGGAGCCGAACGGCCCCGCCATCGCCTGCCATCCGGGCGGCAATACTTCCGCATCTAGGTATACGCGAGCGTGAGCCATTCAAGAAGAGACTGTATTGCATAGTTCCCATGCACGTTTGTACTACCATGGCAGAAGGCAGAGACATCGATGGGAGCATCCATGAGCAGCGGCTATGACATCTTCCTCAAGGTTGCCGAGCTTGGCAGCGTCACCCGTGCTGCGGCTGCGCTCGGCTACACGCAGACCGGCGCGAGCCACGCCATCGCCAAGCTCGAGCGTCAGGCGGGGTTTCCGCTGTTCATCCGCAGCGCCTCCGGCATGGCGCTCACACCCGCCGGCAAGGCGCTTCTGGCCCCCATGCGCGAGCTCGTGAACGCCCAGCGTTCCCTCGAGCAGGCCATGGGCGCCATCCGCGGCACCGTCGAGGGAACGCTGCGCCTCGGCAGCTTCACGAGCGTCTCCACCAAGTGGCTCCCCCGCATCGTGGGCGAGTTCCAACGCCGTCACCCCGGCGTGGAGTTCGAGATCTGGACCGGTGACTACGACGAGATCACGACGCGCCTCGAGGAGGGCCGCATCGACTGCGGCTTCCTCAGCCTGCCGGTGTCCCCCACCCTCGAGTTTCGCCACCTGTACGACGACCCCATGCTCGCCGTGCTCGCGCCAAGCCACCCGCTTGCCGCCAAGGGCTCCGTGACGCTCGACGAGATTCGCGCCGAGCCGATCATCATGCCCATGCGCGGCTCGGACAACGACATCCGCAACGTGCTTGACCTCGAACACCACGAGGTCACGATCCGCTACGTGCTCAACGACGACCTCTCCACGCTCGCGATGGTGAACGGCGGCTTCGGCGTCTCGGTCATGCCACGCCTCATCGTGGAGAGCTGTGGCATCGACCTCACCACGCGCCCCTTGCGCCCCGCACGCCACAGGGACATCGGCATCGCCACGACCCGTGGTCGCAGGCCCACGGCGCTCACGCAGGCGTTCATCGACTTTCTCTGCGGGACCGACGGGGCGCCCGGGCAGAGCGCGGGTACGCCTGAGGTACCATAAGAGACGAACCGTCACTTCTAGGGAGCTGGTCTCATGAGCGATTTCGTGCGCGCGAGGAGCGCCGAGCAGAAGGAACAGCGCATGGCCGACATCAAGTCTGCCGCCGCCCGCCTGTTCGAGACGCACCCCTATCACCAGATCACGCTCACCACGATTGCCGACGAGCTCGGCTGGTCACGCGCAAACCTGTACAAGTACGTCACCACGAAGGAGGAGATCTTCCTTCTGCTCATGGGCGACATGCGAGACGCCTACACGGACGACCTGCTCCGAGAGCTCGCAGGCGCCCCAAGCGATGACGCCGCCACGCTCGCGACTTGCTGGGCGCGTGTCGCCGCGGCCCACGAGACCTACTTTCGCTACGGCGACCTCCTCTACACCGTAATCGAGACGAACGTCTCCCTCGAGAAGCTCATGGACTTCAAGCGCGGCTACTACGACGGGCTCGACTCCATGTGCCGCACGCTCGCAAGCGCCCTTGGCGTGCGCGCCGGCGACGTACCCGAGCTCACCAACACCGTCTACCAACACGCGGTGGGGCTCGCCGGGTCCTGCCTCAACAACCCCCTCGTGCAACAGGCCGTGCGCCAGCTGGGCGTCGAGCCCACGCGCCCGAACTTCACGAGCGGCATGCAAGACTTCATCACCATGTGCATCGAGTGGTACCGCAGGCGCTAGCGAAGGCGAGCGCGCAGCAGGCACCTCCCATACGAAAGCGGGCGCGCGGGGACGCGCCCACAAGCGAGAGGAGCACCATGGCAAGCTATTCCATTGGCGAGGACGGAGCCCACGGCATCAAGAAGCTTGGCTTTGGCCTCATGCGCCTGCCCAAGGCGGGCGAGGCCATCGACGTCGAGCAGACCAAGCAAATGGTCGACCTGTTCATGGACGCGGGCTTCACCTACTTCGACACGGCCTGGGCCTATGCGGGCAGCGAGGACGCCATCCGCGAGGCGCTCGTCGAGCGCTACCCACGCGAGAGCTTCCAGCTCGCCACGAAGGCGGCGCCCTGGATTGGCTGCGAGAGCCGCGAGGACGCCGTAGCCCAGCTCGAGACCTCCCTCAAGCAGACGGGGGCGGGCTATTTCGACTTCTACCTCCTTCACAACCTCGGCGAGTTTCGCACGCACTTCTTTGACCAGTGGGGCATGTGGGACTGGATTGCCGAGAAGAAGGCCGAGGGCGTCATCAGGCACGCCGGCTTCTCCTTCCACTCCACGCCCGAGGAGCTCGACGAGCTTCTGAGCGCCCACCCGGAGATGGAGTTCGTGCAGCTCCAGATCAACTACGCCGACTGGGACAACCCCGCCGTGCAGAGCCGCCGCTGCTACGAGGTGGCACGCAAGCACCACAAGCCCGTCATCATCATGGAGCCCGTCAAGGGCGGCATGCTCGCCAACCCGCCCAAGCAGGTGGCCAACGTACTGAAGGCCGCCGAGCCCAACTCGAGCGTCGCCAGCTGGGCCATCCGCTTCGCCGCGAGCCTGCCGGGCGTCATCACCGTGCTGTCCGGCATGAGCGACATGGCGCAGGTGCAGGACAACCTCTCCTACATGCGCACGTTCGAGACTCTCACGGACGCCCAGCACGCCACGATCGAGCGCGCTCAGCACGAGCTCGCCAAGATCCCCCTCATCCCCTGCACGCGCTGCAACTACTGCGCCAAGGTCTGCCCCAACGAGATCGGCATCTCCGGCACGTTCACGGCCATGAACATGCACACGCTCTACGGCGACCTCGAGACGGCCAAGAAGGAGCGCACCTGGCAGGTGGACCGCCACGGCAAGAGGCCGGCGGACGACTGCATCAAGTGCGGCAGGTGCGAGCAGGCGTGTCCCCAGCACATCAAGATCAGAGACGAGCTCGCCCGCTCCATCGAGCTGTTCGGCCCCGCCGAGAAGGCCTAAGGCCCGGCACGGCAAGCCAAGCCTCCACCCGGACGCGCCCGTGGCCCCGTGCCAGGGGCGCGTCCCCTTAAGAGACGCCCTAGTGGATGAAGTTCGTCCAGGAGCGCGGCTCGTCAACGGTCCTCACGCCGGCGGCACGGCCCGCCTCCAGACACCGAAGCATCCAGGCCATGTTGTGGCCAAGCTGACGCATGACGCTCATGCCCTCCTCGTCCTGCTCGACGTCTGTGGGCGTGGCTCCGTGGACGTTGTTCCAGTAGTACGAGCTCACGATGGGCATCTGCGAGATGGTGAAGAACTTGTTGATGTCATCGAGCGAGGCCGTGGTTCCGGCGCGGCGCGCGCTCGCCACCGCGGCGGCAGGCTTTCTCGCAAGCACGTTGGGGGTACCGGCGCGGCCGTTCGAGTAGAAGAGCCGGTCCATGAAGCCCAGAAGCGACGAGCAGGCATGGGCATAGTGGACGGGCCCGCCGAACACGAAACCGTCCGCCGTAGCCGCCTTTGCCCTGAACTCGTTCACGACCTCGCCAAAGGCGCACTCTCCGGTCTTGGTACAGCTCCCGCAGGCAACGCAACCTCCCTGCGGCTTGGCCCCGATCCAGAAGATCTCCGCCTCCACGCCGTCCGTCTCGAGCGCGCGGGCCACCTCCTCGAGCGCCCTGTTCGTGCACCCGTTCTTGTGCGGGCTTCCGTTGACGAGCATGACCTTCATGGGCGTCCCCTCTCCTCGTGCCGCTCCCCGGCGGCCTTATTTGCTTGGGTCGAGTATACCCGGCCGCCCGAGATTCTTTCGTAAAAATCGAACATGTGTATGCTATTCTGTGCCTAAGGAGACAACGGGAGGCCCAAGATGCCCAGCTACTTCACGTACACGAGCGAGGCCACGAGCTACCTCGCCTCTCGCGACAAGCGCCTGGGCCAGGCGATTGCCGCCGTTCTCTATCTGTGGGCCATCGCCGGAGGTGGCATTCCCGGGTTCGAGAGGGACTACGCCCCACTCACAGTGGCACAGAAAAAGGCCCGAGCCCGGGCTCGGGCGCATGCGAGAAAGACAGGGGGAAGCTGATGCTCTATTCGGTCTACGAGTCACAGGTAATCGCCCCGCTCGTCCTTGGGAGCGAGGATGGGACCACGCTGTGCGCCTGTCAGTTCACCTCGGGCAGGGACGCCCGGAAGTTCAGTTGGGACGGCGCCGAGCGTGCCGACGACGCGCCCATCATCAGCCGGGCCCGCACCTGGCTCGACCGCTACTTTGCCGGCGAGCGCCCCAGCCCCACCGAGCTGGCGCTCACCCCGCACGGGACGCCGTTTCGCCAGACTGTCTGGGAGGTGCTGACGTCCATCCCCTACGGCCAGACGGTCACGTACGGATGGGTGGCGCAGCGCTTGGAAGAGCTGCGGGGCGTGGGAACGTCGGCGCGCGCCGTGGGCGGGGCCGTGGGTGCAAACCCCGTGGGCATCATCGTTCCCTGCCACCGCGTCGTGGGGGCCTCGGGCAGCCTCACGGGGTTTGGCGGCGGAATCCAGACAAAGGTCGCCTTGCTCAGGCACGAGGGCGCAGACCTCGAGGGACTCACGGTGCCAACGTATGGGACGGCGCTGTAGGGCTCGCCTCAGCCAAGCAGGCCGGCTGCCGCAAGAGAGCGCGTGCGGGCAATGAGCTTCTCGTACACACGCTTGCACATCCACGGCTCGCTCGAGAGGGCACAGACGTCCGCGAGGCCAACCCAGCGAACGCCGCTGTTCTCGTCGGGCTTCGCTCGCAGGGGAAGCGTGGGGTCTGCCACGAACAGGTAGGTCACGTTGAGATGGAGGTGCGAGCCCACGTAGCACCTGCGCTTCTCGTGCCCGTCAACGGTGAGCACCTCGAGAGACGCGATGCCGCCCGCTCCCGCATCCACAAGGTGGGCACCCGTGACGCCCGTCTCCTCGGCAAGCTCGCGCGCGGCCACCCGGGCAAGGTCAAGCTCACCGTCGGCATGTCCTCCCACCCAGCTCCAGGAGTCGTAGATGTTGTGGTAGCACAAAAGCGTGCGCTCCCCCGCCGCGTCAACGGTCCACGCGCTCGTCGTGAGGTGCGCAAGCGAACGACGACTCGCCACGTCTGGGTCGCGCTCGAGCCTGTCGAGGATGAGCTCGCGGTCAACCCGCTCCTGCTCGTTTGCGGGAACGTACGCACGGATGTCGTCGATGAGCGCCATGTGGGCCTCCAACCTTTGGTTTAGCTAAGCATACAGGCGATTGGGCTTATTGTCCGCAAGCTGGGATAGAATCTCTTCATCGATTGGGGAGATTGTCATGAGGCACAGCACGTTGCTCAGCATTCTCGGCATACTGGTTCTCATGCTGCCGCTCTCGCTCTGCGCCTTGGTCATGGCGCCACTGCCAAAGCCCGCATCGACCCACGTGAACCTCGACCTCGCAGAGACTCAGATCGCGCAGGAGCGGCAGCGCCTCGCGTCACAATAGGGGGCGGTGTCAGGTCCGTAGACCCAGCACCGCCCCATTGCACGCGATTGTTGCCGCCGCTGTCGCTACCAGCTCAGCAGCTCGTAGCCCGTCTCAGTCACGACGAGCTGCACCTCCCACTGGGCGGAGTCGGAGCCATCGGCCGTGCGGACGGTCCAGCCGTTGGGGTCGTTCATGTCGATGTCGGCGCCGCCGGCGTTCACCATGGGCTCGATCGTGAAGCACATGCCCGGCGCCAGCACCACGCCCTCGCCCGGCTCGCCCACGTGCGCCACGAACGGGTCCTCGTGGAACTCCTTGCCAATGCCGTGGCCGCCAAACTCGCGCACAACGTTGAAGCCGTTCTCCTCAACATAGGTCTGCACGGCATGGGCCATGTCGCCAAGCGTGTTCCAGGGCTTCACCTGGACCAGGCCGCGCTGGATGCTCTCGCGCGTGACGTCAACGAGCTTCCTACGCTCAGGCGACACCTCGCCGATGCAGAACATGCGCGAGGAGTCCGAGAAGTAGCCATCGAGGATCGTGGAGCAGTCCACGTTCACGATGTCGCCGTCCTTGAGCACGTCGCGCTCGCTGGGAATGCCGTGGCACACGACGTCGTTGATGGAGGTGCACACGCTCTTGGGGAAGCCCTCGTAGTTGAGGTCTGCGGGGATGCCACCGTGCTCGACGGTGTAGTCATAGATCCACTGGTCGACCTCGGCCGTCGTCACGCCGGCATGGATGCGCTCGCCCACCATGTCGAGCACGCCCACGTTGATGGCAGCCGAGCGCTTAATGCCCTCGATGTCCTCGGGCGTCTTGAGCAGGTGGCGAAAGATGACCTCCTGCCCGTTGAGGTAGCACTCCTCCAGCCTCTCGTCGATGGCCGCGTGGCACTTCTTGTACTTCTTGCCGCTGCCGCACCAGCAGGGTTCGTTGCGGCCAGGTACCGGTTCATTGTCATACATGGCTAACTTCCTTTCTTCGTACCTAGTATCGCACTTCGACCCTGCGGGCATGCGGCTGCTTGCAAAGTTGACAAAGGGACCGCCCCCTGTCGGCCGCCCAGCAAAAAAGGGCCGACCCGCATGTGCGAGCCGGCCCTGCATGCATAGCCGTATGGCGTGAGGCGTTAGTTCCAGGCCTTGCCGTCGGAGCCGAACTCGCGGATGAGCTCCTTGGTGCGCTCGACGATGGCGTCGCGGCCAGGCTTGAGCATCTTGCGCGGGTCATAGCCCTTGCCCTGCTTGTCCTTGCCGGCCTCGACGTACTCGCGCACGCCCTGGGCGAAGACGACCTGCAGGTCGGTGTTGACGTTCACCTTGCAGATGCCCATGGAGACGGCCTTCTTGACCTGGTCGACAGGGATGCCGGTGCCACCGTGGAGCACGAGCGGCAGGTCGCCCGTCTTGGCCTTGATGGCCGCGAGCTGGTCGAAGGACAGGCCCTTCCAGTCGGCCGGGTACAGGCCGTGGATGTTGCCGATGCCGCAGGCGAGGAAGTCGACGCCCAGGTCGGCGATGGCCTTGCACTGGTCGGGGTCGGCGAGCTCGCCGGAGGAGGTCACGCCGTCCTCGGTGCCGCCGATGCCGCCAACCTCGGCCTCGATGGACAGGCCCTTGGAGTGGGCAAGCTTGACGAGCTCGGCGGTGTGCTCGAGGTTCGTCTCGAAGTCCTTCTCGTGGGAGCCGTCATACATGATGGAGGAGAAGCCAGCCTCGATGGCCTTGAAGCAGTCCTCGTAGGAGCCGTGATCGAGGTGAAGGGCAACCGGCACGGTGATGTTGAGGGTGTCCATCATGTCGACGACGACGTCATGGCACAGCTTGAAGCTGGTCATCCACTTGGCGGCGCCAGCGGTGCACTGGATGATGAGCGGGCTCTGGAGCTCCTCGGCAGCCGTGAGGATGCCGTAGGTCCACTCGATGTTGTTCGTGTTGAACGCGCCGAGGCCGTAGTGGCCCTTCTCGGCAGACTGGAGCATGTGCGCAGCGTTAACGAGCATGTCTTACCTCCATAGCTTTGCAAGCGACAAACACTAACCGCAAACAGTATAGCCGCGTGCGGCGGCCACACTCGCGACCATTATGCAAATTTGCTGCTAGATGGGCAAGTTGTTCGCACATCCGTAGTCATTTTGGGAGCAGGGGGAGCGCGCCTGCACACCCTCGCGCGCCCTCGCTACGCCATGCGGATGACGGTCAGGACGAACGAGAAGACGCATGTGACGAGCATCATTCCCGCAGACGAAATCACGAACGCGTCAGCGATCGCAAGCACACGCTCGGAGCGCCCCGAGCCGCTACGCGCACACATCTCCGCCACCATCGACAGGACGACGGTGGCCACGAGCAGGGCCACGCAGGCGAGCAGAAGCGACAGCATCACGATGCGCTGCCAGGTCACGACGACGCCCGCAAGCGCATAGGGGCCGGCCATGGCCACGCACACGCCGAGCAACGCCGCCACGGCCGCACGCCCGATTCCCGTATCCCCCATCGATTTGCCTCCCTGTCGCCCGCGCACGCGCGCTTACAATGGCACAAGCATACCAAGGCCCACACAGACGCGCCGAGAGGAACCCACATGAACGACTTCACCTTCTCCATGCCCACCCAGGTCGTGTTCGGTCGCGGCGTCACCGACCGCGCCGGCGCAGAGCTCGCCTCGCGCGGCTTCTCCCACGCCCTCGTCGTCTACGGGCAGGGCTCGGTGGTGCGCACCGGCACGCTCGACCGCGTGCTCGCCTCTCTCGACGCCGCCGGCGTGGCCCACACCGAGTTCGGCGGCGCCCGCCCCAACCCGAGTCTCGCCCACGCGCGCGAGGGCATCGAGGCGGCACGTGCCTGCGGCGCCGACGTCGTGCTTGCCGTGGGCGGGGGCTCGGCCATCGACACGGCCAAGGGCATCGCACTGGGCGTGCCTTACGAGGGCGACGTCTGGGACCTCTACACCCACGCCGCCGCGCCCGTCGCGGCCGGCAAGCTGCCCGTGGCCTGCGTGCTCACCATCCCGGCCGCAGGGTCTGAGGCCAGCGCCTCGAGCGTACTCACCAACGACGGGACGCTGCTCAAGAAGGGCCTGTCCACCGAGCTCAACCGCCCCGTCGTGGCAATCATGGACCCCGAGCTCACCTTCACGCTGCCTGCCTACCAAACCGCGGCGGGAGTCACCGACATCTGCGCGCACATCCTCGAGCGCTTCTTCTCCACGAGCGGCCCCGTCCCCGTCACCGACGAGCTCGACTGCGGCCTCATCCGCGCGCTCGTCGAGGAGGCGCCGCGCGCCATCGAGAACCCCGAGGACTACGACGCGCGCGCCAACATCATGTGGGCCGGCACCCTTGCCCACAACGACCTCGCCGGCTGCGGGCGTGGCGTGGGCGGCGGCCGCGCCGGCGGCTGGGAGAGCCACGGCATGGAGCACGAGCTCTCCGCCCACGATCCCAAGGTCGCCCACGGCGCGGGCCTTGCCGTCATCATGCCCGCGTGGATGCGCTACGTGTGGCAGGCAAACCCCGAGCGCTTCCTGACCCTGGGTGCGCGCGTGTTCGACATCGAGCCGGTCGACGTGGTGGAGGACTGCATCGACGCCACGCCCGAGGAGGCCGTCGAGGACGCCGTCCTCGCCACGATCGACGAGCTGCAGGCCTTCTTCACCTCGCTGGGCATGCCGCGCACGCTCGGCGAGCTCGGCGTCACGGTAGAGGACGTGCCGGCGCTTCTCGAGACGCTCGAGCAGAACAAGGGCGCCGAGTTCGGCCAGCTCAAGCGCCTCACGATGGAGGACGCCCGCAAGATCTACGAGAGCGCGCTGTAGCCATGGCCGCGCCCGCAGACATCGACGAGGTCATCGAGCGCTGGGACGTGGACGGCGAGATACGCCTTGCCCTCACCTTCTGCGGCACGGTGCAGGGCGTGGGCTTTCGCTGGACTATGCAGGCCCTCGCCCGGCAGGCCGGCGTGGGCGGCTGGGTGAGAAACATGGACGACGGCACGGTCACCGCCGAGCTCCAGGGCACGGGGCACGCCTGCGCGCGGGTGCTCGCCGGCATCCGCGACCAGTTCGCAGACGCCCGCAGCAGGTACGAGTTCCTGCGCCGCATGGGGCTGGGCTTCTCCGTGGCCTCCTGCGAGCAGATCGCTTGCCACGAGGCCGTCGACGGTCACACGGACTTCGAGGTCCGCATCTGACCTGCAAAGGGACCGTCCCCTTTGAAGGTACACCAAGCGAGGGGCCCGCCTCGCACGATGGCGAGACGGGCCCTTCCTGCATAGGCGTGCTGCTCAAAAACGCCCAGGCGCTAGTCCTGGTCGGCGTAGAACGAGCCCATGTAGCGGATGTACTCGTCCTCAGTGTGGTTGGCCTTCCAGTCATGCACGCTCTTCTTGTTGCGCTCGCCCGTGATGATGGAGAACTCCTTGCCGAGCTTCTCGAACGCCTCGTCGGCGACCTCGTCGGGCGTGAGCGCGAGCTTGACGACCTGATCGCCCACCGGGCCCTTGGGGAAGTTCTTGATGGCCGTGGGCGTGAGCGTGGTGCCAAGCGTGCAGACCTCCACGTCGACGCCCGTCTTCTCGCACTCGCAGGCCACGGCCTCGGTGAGCTTCAGGATGTAGGCCTTGCCCGCGCCGTACTCGGCGTTCCACGGGGAGCTCGAGATGCCCGTCATGGACGAGACGTTGATCACGGCGCCACGGTCCTGGGCGGCGAAGATGCCCATGAAGTGATGGAACATGCGCAAGAAGCTGATGACGTTGACGTTCACCATCTTCTCGTGGTCCTCAAGCGAGGTGTTCTGGAACTTGCCAAAGTGGTGCAGGCACGCAACGTAGCTCATGAAGCCCAGGTCAAGACCCTCGGTGGCCGAGAAGACCGCCTCGCAGGCCTCGTCGGGACAGGACAGGTCGGCGCGCACGACCTTGTAGTCAACGCCGTACTCCTCGTGGAACTTCTCGCCCTTCTCGCGCAGCAGCTCCTCGCGGCGGCCCACCATGACCAGGTTCATGCCGCCCTCGGCGAGCTTCTTGCAGAAGGCCTCGCCCACGCCCTCGGTGGCACCAAGGACAACGCCCCACTCGCCGTACTTCTCGCGCAGATTCGTCATTTGACTCCCCTTTTTCTCATGCCACCCGCCCCGGGTGGCGCCGGATGCACACGGTGCACAGGAATACCCCATTTCGCAAGGGTATGACCTTTCCCATCCGCGAACGGCGAAACGCCCATCCACAGGCGGACACAAGTAAGGGCCCGCCCCGCAGACACGAGACGGACCCCAGCGATCCAAAGATGGGCGTGGCGGCACTACTTCGTGGCCGTGGGCTCGGCGATGTAGCCGACGTGACCCTGGCTCTTGAACTTGGCCATGTCGGAGACGGCCATGCCCTGCGAGTGGTCCTCGCCGTGGCGCTTCTCGTACATGACGTCGCTCTTGTCCTCCCACAGGCGGTCGGCGATGGGCGCCCAGGCCGCCGCGGCCTCGACGGTCTTCTCGCGCAGCTGCTCGGGGCTCTCCTTCTCCACGAGGTCCGTGGAGTGCGCGCCGCTCTCGGCCACCATCTTGGGCAGCGTGTCGGGGTTCTCGAGCATGGGGCAGGGCTTGAGGTGGTTGCCGTTGAAGGGCTGGCCCTCGTAGTACTTCATGAAGATGGGGCTGCCCAGCGCGTCGAGCAGGCTCACGTCGTGGATGTTGACGTTGGAGTAGTGGATGAACACGCACGGCTCCACGTCGCCGGCGGCATTGATGTGCAGGTAGCGGCGACCACCGGCGATGCAGCCTCCCACGAACTCGCCGTCGTTCTGGAAGTCGAGCGTGAACAGCGGCTTCTTCTGGCGCATGTCGCGGATGAAGCGGTACATCTTCTCGCGCTGCTCGGGCGTGGGGATGAGGTCTGCCGTGGCGGCGCGACCCACCGGCATGAAGTGGAAGTACCAGCAGAACAGGGCGCCCCTGTCGATCATCCAGTCGATGTTCTCCTCGGTGGCAACCGTGTCGGCGTTGGCGCGCGTCCAGCAGCAGGAGATGCCGAACGGCAGCTGGTGCGAGCGCAAAAGGTCCATGGCGCGCTCGATCTTGGCGTAGGTGCCCTGCCCACGGCGAGCGTCGGTGGTGTGCTCGTTGCCCTCGGCCGAGATGGCGGGCACGAAGTTGCCCACGCGGATCATGTCCTGGCAGAACGCCTCGTCGATGAGCGTGGCGTTCGTGAAGCACAGGAAGGCGCAGTCGGGGTGCTTCTCGCAGATCTTGATGAGGTCGTGCTTGCGCACGAGCGGCTCGCCACCCGTGTAGATGTACATGTGGGTGCCGAGCTCCTTGCCCTGCGTCACGATGGAGTCGATGTCATCGAACGAGAGGTTCTGCTGGTGGCCGTACTCCGCGGCCCAGCAGCCGGTGCAGTGCAGGTTGCAGGCGCTCGTGGGGTCGAGCAGGATGGCCCAGGGGATGTTTCGCTGGTACTTCTCGCGCGCCTTCTCCTGGACGGGCCAGGCAAGCAGGTTGCCGTCGATGAGCAGGGCCTTGAGCAGCTTCGTGCGCATCTCGGGGTTCAGGCGGAAGACCCGCATCATGAGCTCGTACCAGTTGCCGCGGCTCTCGATGACGTCCGTGAACGCCTTGCGCTGCACGGGGAACACGTTGCTCGGGACGAGCTTGTTCACGAGCTCCATGATCTTGTCGATGTGCTCCTCGGGGTTCTCGTCCAGATAGTCGACGAGCTTGTTGAGCGCCGCACGCTCGGCGGCCTGAGTGAGTCCCATGCTTGCCTCTCCTTTGTCCGCTTGCGCGCGCTCCCCCTTGGAGCGTTGCCTTCCGCGCAAGGCGTGACTTATGTAAACCTTGCAGCATGATACCCGTGTTTGGATTTATGTAAACCTCATATTTGGGGGACCTGAATCCACGGCCCGAGGACGGGGGCGCCGGCGGGGCGCGTCCCCTCGGCCGCGCCTCCAAAAGAGTATACTTTCACTAACTTTATAGTTAGTACCGGCTTACTTACGTTCCGGCACACAACGGCAAAGGACACGCATGCGAGACGCGACCACCCCGGCCACCCGCCAGCCCGGCACTCCCTACCTCGTGGTGGAAGGCCTCAAGAAGCACTACGGAGACGGCCAGGCACGCGTGCAGGTGCTCGACGGCGTCACCACGACAGTGAGGCGTGGTGAGATCTGCGTCATGCTCGGCCCCTCGGGCTCGGGAAAGTCGACGTTTCTCAACCTGATCGGTGGCCTGGAGAGCGCGGACGGCGGCCACATCTCCGTGGGCGGCTGCGACCTCACGGCGCTCTCCCCCAAGCAGCTCGGCGAGTACCGCCGCCGCGAGCTGGGCTTCGTGTTTCAGTTCTACAACCTCGTGCCAGACCTCACGGTTCGCGAGAACATCGAGGTCACAGCCTATCTGTCCGATAACCCCCTGCCCATGGACGACCTTCTGGCCTCACTGGGCCTCTGGGAGCAGCGCGACAAGTTCCCCCGCCAGGTCTCCGGCGGCCAGCAGCAGCGCTGCGCCATCGGCCGCGCGCTCGTGAAGAACCCGGGGCTTCTGCTGTGCGACGAGCCCACGGGGGCCCTCGACTACCACACGTCCAAGGAGATCCTCGACCTCATGGAGCGCGTGAACCGCGACTGGGGCTGCACGATCGTCATGGTGACGCACAACGCCGCCATCGCGGGCATGGCGACGCGCGTGCTGCGCCTGCGCGACGGACGCATCCACGAGGACGTCACGAACGCGCGCCCCATGCACGCGCTCGAGCTGGAGTGGTAGCCATGAGCCCGCTGGCAAGGCGCCTCCCGCGCGAGCTTCGCAACAACCTGGGCAAGTACCTGGGAATATTCCTTCTCATGGCCGGCTCGATCGCACTCGTGAGCGGCTTTCTGCTCGCGGCCAACTCCATCAGCGTCATCATCTCGGCCATGCGCGACGACTACAACATCGAGGACGCGCGCTTCACCTGCGACTTCGAGGCCACCGATGAGGCGCTCGACGCCGCGCGCGAGGCAGCCGAGGGCGTGGGCGGCGCCGACGTCGAGCCGCTGTATGGCATCGACGCCACGCTCGACGAGGAGATGGGCCACGCCCCGCAGAAGGATGCGACCGTCCGCACGTACCGCCACCGCACGACGTTCGACGTCGCCGCCTATGCGGAAGGTCGCGCACCCGAGGCTGCCGACGAGGTGGCGCTCGACCGCGTCTTCGCGAGCCACCGCGGCATCGAGGTGGGCGGCACCGTGACGCTGTCGGGGCACGCCCTCAAGGTCGTGGGCATCATGACGCTGCCAGACCAGCAGGCCCTGTTCGAGGACAACTCGGACTTCACGCTCAACACGATCACGTTCGGCGTGGCCGAGCTCTCAGACGCCGGCTTCGACGCCCTGGCGCAAGACGTTGAGCCCATCTACACCTACGCCATCCTCTTCCACGACCGCGGCCTGTCCGTGGCTGAGCGCACGAACGCCGAGACAGACGTCATGGAGGCGCTCGCCGACGAGGGCGCCCGCGTGAGCGACTTCATCGACGCCGACGCCAACCAGGGCATAGGCTATGCCGCCGACGACGTCGAGGGCGACTCCTCGATGTGGGAGGTCATGATGGGCATCATCGTCGTCATCATGGCATTCGTCTTCGTGGTGCTCACGAGCTCCACGATCGAGGAGGAGAGCGCCGTCATAGGCACGCTTCTCGCGAGCGGCTGGCGGGCGCGCGAGCTCGTGGCCCACTACCTGGCGCTGCCGGCCATCGTGGGCGCCCTGGCGTGCGCGGGTGGAACGGCGCTCGGCATGACGCTGCTCGAGACCCCCATGAAGAACCTCTACTACAACTCCTACAGCCTGCCGCCCTACCACATGACATGGAGTTGGCATGTCTTCCTCATGTGCACCGTAGTTCCGTTCGTGCTGCTCGTGGGCGTAACCCTCGTGGGCCTTCTGCACAAGATGGGAAAGACGCCGTTGCAGTTCCTTCGCCACGAGCTCGGCCGCGGCGGCACGAAGCGCGGCCTCAGGCTCCCGGCGCGTCTGGGGTTCGTCCCGAGGTTCCGCGTACGCGTGTTCCTGCGCAACCTCGGCAACTTCGTCACGCTGTTCGTGGGCATCGCGTTCGCGAGCATGCTTCTGCTGTTTGGCCTGGCCGTGCTGCCCACGATGAACCATTACGCCGAGAGCCTGCGTAACACCATGGTGGCCGCTCACCAGTACACGCTCAAGCGTCCTGTCGATCTCACGGGAACGGATGAGGGGCGCGCCAGCTGGGAGGCCTACGACCGCGTGGCGGGTGTGGCCGACGTCGACGATCTGGGCCTGGGAGACGAGGAGAAGCGAGAGCTCGTTCGCTCCCTTGCGCGCATCGGGGACGACGATCACGCCGTGAACCTCTCCGCCAACAGCGACGAGGCAATTGCCCAGGCCGAGAGCTATGCCGTCTGCCAGCTGCAATATGACCGCGGCGAGGGTGCGGGCTACGAGAGCGTCACCGTATACGGCATCCGTCCGGGCTCGCGCTACTGGGACGACCTCGACGTGGGCGACGGCCGCGTCATTCTCGGCCGCGGCTTTGCGGACAAGTTCGGCCTGGGAGTGGGCGATACCCTGGAGCTCTGGGACAAGTACGAGGACGCCACGTACAAGCTCACGGCCAGCGAGGTCTACGGCACGAAGAGCGACCTCAACGTCTACCTCGACCTCGACACGTTCAACGTGCTGTTTGGCAACCCGAGCGGCTACTTCAACGCCTACGCGAGCGACGAGGCGCTCGACATCGACGAGCGCTGGCTCGCGAGCGACCTCACGCCGGCGGACATGGACAAGATCGGCGCCCAGATGACCGACTCCATGGGCGACATGATGTACATGCTGTTGGGAGTGGCCGTGTTCATCTTCCTCGTGTTCATCTACCTGCTCACGAAGGCCGTCATCGACCGCAGCGCGCGCAGCATCTCCTACATGAAGGTGTTCGGCTACCGGGACCACGAGGTGAGCCACCTGTACGTGCGAAGCATCACGTGGTGCGTCGTGGCGTCGCTCGTCCTGTCGCTGCCCGTCATCATCGGGAGCCTCACGGTCATCTTCAAGGCGATGCTTTTGAGTTACAACGGCAACATCGAGATCTTCGTGCCCGCCGACGCCATGGCAAAGTGCGTGCTCACGGGGCTTGTAACCTACGCCGTGGTGGCGCTCGTTCACCTGCGCTCCATCCGCCGCGTGCCTATGTCGCTCGCGCTCAAGGTGCAGGAGTAGCGCGGAAGCGGCGGGCGAGGCCTCGCCTAGGTTGCGAAACGTCTTTGTGGCAGTTTTTGCCCCTGAGCGTGCGATGAGACGGCTCGACGCGGCAGTCCAAACATGCAAACCAGTTAAGAAACAGAAAAGAGGGGCCCGAATCTCATCGATTCGGGCCCCTCTGGGCTTGTTGTGGTTTCCTCTCGAAGCAGAATCTTGCTCGCCATCGCACGCTCGAGGCCAAAAACTGCCACGAATGGTCCCCCGAACTAATCAAGGGCACCCGAGCGGCCCGCGCAGCATCCTCCTAGCGGAAGCTCTTCTCCAGGATCGCGGTGACGTCGTCGACACCGAGCGGCGCAGGGTCGTGGCCGAACAGCGCGTCGTTCGTCTCGAGCGCGTTGGCGGCGATGGCCGGCAGCTCATCGCGGGTGATGCCCCACTCGCTCATGGCAAGCTCGGCCATGCCGCAGGCTTGCATGAGCCCCTCGAGCTGGTCAACGAAGGCAGACGCGCCGCGGGCCTCGACGTCGGCCTCGCTCGCGCCCATGATCCGCGCCATGTCAACGTAGCGCTCGTCGCATGCGTGGACGTCGATCATGTGCTGGTGGTAGGCGCGCGCAATCATGATGAGGCCGGCGCCGTGCGGCAGGTCGTGGTGGTGCGCGCTCATGCCGTGCTCGGTGCCGTGGCAGCCGCAGCAGCCGCTGCAGACCATCGCATAGCCGCCGAGCGTGTTGGCAAAGGCCAGCTGCGTGCGGGCCTCGAGGTTGGAGCCGTCGTTCACGCAAGCGGCAAGCGAGGCGGCCGCGTTGCGGATGCCCTCGCGACAGATCATGTCGCCCATGAGGGTGTGGTTGTTGGCGATGTAGCACTCGACGTTGTGGAACAGCGCGTCAAAGCCCTGGAACGCCGTGAGGCGGGCGGGCACCGTGAGCATGAGCTCGGGGTCCACCACGGACAGCGCCGGGAACAGCCTGGGGCTGCCCAGGCGCAGCTTCTCGTCGTTCTCCTCGCAGGAGAGCACGCCGCCGGCGTCCACCTCGGAGCCCGTGCCGGCCGTCGTCGTCACGCAGACGAGCGGCAGCGGGTCGTTGGGGATGGGCAGGGCCTTGGCCGTGCCGCCCATGACGTAGTCCCAGACGTCGCCGGCCACCTCGTTGCCGGCCTCGTCGTGGCCGGGGTTGGCCGCCACGACGCAGATGCCCTTCGAGCCGTCCATGACCGAGCCGCCGCCCAGCGCCAGCACGAAGTCGCAGCCCTGCTCGCGGGCCATCCAGCCGCCGGCGTTCACGGTGGCGCGAAGCGGGTTGGGCTCGATGCGGTCGAACAGCACGTGCTCAACGCCCGCTCGGTCAAGCTCGGCCTCGACGCGTGCGAGGTAGCCGTTGGCCTTCACGGACTTGCCGCCCGTCGTGACGACGAGCGCCTTCTTGCCCGGCAGCGCCTGGTCGCCGAGCTCGCCGAGCTTTCCGGCGCCAAAAAGCACCCGCGTCGGGGCAAAGAAGGTGTACGTTTCTGTCATGAGATTCCTCCAATGACGTAGGGCGCTCCCCCCAGCGCCTGTGGACATTCGCGCGTCCGCGCGATTCCCTCTCGCGCCTAGCGTACTACCCTTGAGGACAGCGCACCACCGGCCATCGGCCCATCACGACAAACCTACGGAGACCCATGAACCAACCGTTGCTCATCACCCACGCCACGCCCGCCGACACGCCCCAGCTCGCCGCCATCGAGGCCGCATGCTTCCCGTCCGCGGAGGCCGCCAGCCCGCAGAGCATCGCCGCGCGCGTCGCGGCGTTTCCCGAGTGCTTCTGGGTCGTGCGCGAGGTGCCCGCCGGCCCCATCCTCGCCTTCGTGAACGGCATGGCCACAAGCGAGGAGCACCTCGCGGACGCCATGTACGACGACGCCACGCTGCACGAGCGCATCGGCGCCTGGCAGATGATCTTCTCGGTGGCCTGCACGCCGACTCGTCGCGGCGAGGGGCTTGCATCGGCCGCCCTCGAGCGTGCCATCGCTGACAGCCGCATCCGCGGGCGTCGCGGCCTCGTGCTCACGTGCAAGGAGGCGCTCATCGGCTTCTACGCGCGCCTTGGCTTTGTGGACGGGGGCGTCTCGGCCTCGCAGCACGGCGGGGTCGAGTGGCACGAGATGCGCCTCACGCTGTAACCTGTACGCTCGAGTAAAGACGCGCGTGAACGGTGCTACGTCCCCTGTTCACGTCCCCTGTTCACGTCGAGAGGAGATGCGCATGACGCTCACCCAGCTTCGCTACGTCGCGAAGGTCGCGGAATGCGACTCGATCACCGAGGCGGCCCGCCAGCTCTACATCTCCCAGCCAAGCCTCTCGTCGGCCGTGCGAGAGCTCGAGGGCGAGCTGGGCATCGTCATCTTCAACCGCTCGGCCCGCGGCATCTCGCTCACGCCCGACGGCTCGGAGTTCCTCTCCTACGCGCGCCAGATCCTGGAGCAGACCGAGCTCGTGGAGCAGCGCTACGCCCACGCACGCCCCTCCAAGCGCCTGTTCGCCATATCGTCGCAGCACTATGCCTTCGTCGTGAACGCGTTCGTGCGCCTGCTCGAGAGCGTGGACGCCGACGAGTACGAGATGACGCTTCGCGAGAGCCGCACGTACGAGATCATCGAGGACGTGGCGGGATACCGCAGCGAGCTGGGCGTGCTCTACCTGAGCTCGTTCAACGAGAAGGTCCTGCGCAAGCTCATGCGCGAGAACCACCTCTCCTACACGCCGCTGTTCGACGCCCGGCCCCACGTGTTCCTCTCCACGAGCCACCCGCTCGCGGGCGCCGAGAGCGTCACACTCGCAGACCTCGACGCCTACCCCTACCTGTGCTACGAGCAGGGCACGCACAACTCGCTGTACTTCTCCGAGGAGCTGCTGCCCTTCGAGAGCCACCGCAAGACCATCGTGCTCACCGACCGCGCTACGCTGTTCAACCTGCTTCGCGGCGTCAACGGCTACACGATCAGCTCGGGCGTGCTCAACAGCGACCTCAACGGCGACGACATCGCCTCGGTACCCCTCGAGACCGACGAGACCATGCAACTTGGCTACCTCACGAACGACCGTGCCCGCCTCTCCCCCATGGCCACGCGCTACCTCAAGGAGCTGCGCTCGCTCATCGCCCTGGAGGGCTACGAGGTCCTCGGCTAGCCCGTGACACTTGGGGGCGGGGTCAAACCGTCACCGTCACCATCGCCGTGCCCGCGCCGCACCACCACTTTTGCCGCTCTCACCTGCGTGTAACAAAACGTTAATACCTACTTTTCCGCTAGGGTATTGACGAACGCCAACACCGGTCGTATAACTTCAACCAACGAAAGGCAACGGACCCAAGGAGGTGCCCAGAGATGACCACGACGACCTTGATGATGTGCATGCGAATGCTGAGCTCCCGGGCACCGCAGGAGTCCGCCGGCGCCAACGTCGAATGGCAACGAGCCATCGGCTAGGCGCACACGGAAGTCTCCGACTTGCGCCCGGGAGCCATGAGCTGCCGGGCGCTTTTTCGTGCCCGGGCCACTGAACCGCCCAGAAGATCACAAGCCCAAAGCGCCACCATCCCAAGGAGGAACACCATGTCCGACATCACCCCCGAGGTCGAGAAGACCTTCCACTTCGAGACCCTGCAGCTCCACGTTGGCCAGGAGAGCGCCGACCCCGCCACCGACTCGCGCGCCGTGCCCATCTACCAGACCACGAGCTACGTCTTCCGCAACTCCCAGCACGCCGCCGACCGCTTCGGCCTCGCCGACGCCGGCAACATCTACGGCCGCCTGACGAACTCCACGCAGGGCGTCTTCGAGGACCGCATCGCCGCGCTCGAGGGCGGCGTGGCCGGCCTTGCCGTGGCCTCCGGCGCCGCGGCCATCACCTACGCCATCCAGGCGCTCGCCAAGGCAGGCGACCACGTCGTAGCCCAGAAGACGATCTACGGCGGCTCCTACAACCTGCTCGAGCACACGCTCTCGCAGTACGGCATCGAGACCACGTTCGTCGACGCCCACAACCTCGACGAGGTCGAGGGTGCCATCAAGGACAACACCACGGTGGTCTACCTCGAGACGCTCGGCAACCCCAACTCCGACATCCCCAACATCGACGCCATCTCCGAGATCGCCCACAAGCACGGCCTGCCCGTCGTCGTTGACAACACGTTCGGCACGCCCTATCTGTTCCGTCCGCTCGAGCACGGCGCCAACGTCGTGGTCCACTCCGCCACGAAGTTCATCGGCGGCCACGGCACCTCCCTGGGCGGCGTCATCGTCGACGGCGGCAACTTCGACTGGAAGGCCTCCGGCAAGTACCCCCAGATCGCCGACCCCAACCCCTCCTACCACGGCATCTCCTTCGCCGACGCCGTGGGTCCGGCCGCGTTCGTGACCTACATCCGCGCCATCCTGCTTCGCGACGAGGGCGCCTGCATCTCCCCGTTCAACGCGTTCCTGCTGCTCCAGGGCACCGAGACCCTGTCGCTGCGCCTTGATCGCCACGCCGAGAACACCAAGAAGGTCATCGAGTACCTCGTCAACAACCCGCTCGTCGAGAAGGTCAACCACCCGAGCCTGCCCGACCACCCCGATCACGAGCTGTACGAGAAGTACTTCCCCAACGGCGGCGCCTCGATCTTCACGTTCGAGATCAAGGGCGGCAAGGACGCTGCCTGGAAGTTCATCGACAACCTGCAGCTGTTCTCGCTGCTCGCCAACGTCGCTGACGTCAAGAGCCTCGTGATCCACCCGGCGAGCACCACCCACTCCCAGCTCACCGACGAGGAGCTCGCCAACGTGGGCATCACGCAGTCCACGATTCGCCTCTCCATCGGCACCGAGCACATCGACGACATCATCGCCGACCTCGAGCGCGGCTTCGCGGCCGTGAAGGAGGGCTAGCGCCTCTCGCGCCTATCGAGCCTTGCCAGGCGGGTTCCTCCGGGAGCCCGCCTTTCTTTTGGCGAGGCCGTTGCGCCCGCACGACAGGCTAGCAGCACCCATAGTCCTACCCCATCGCTCTTCATCAATAAATAGACGGGTTCAATCACCAGGCATGATGCGATACTAGCAAGCATCAATCATTGACCGCTCAGTCCGAGGAGGACACCATGGCAGACAAGCTCAAGGCACCGTTCCGCTATGACATCGTGGGCAGCTTCCTGCGCCCGCAGGCCATCCACGAGGCCCGCGCCAAGTGGCATGCCGGCGAGATCACGTTCGAGCAGCTCCGCGAGGTCGAGGACGTCGAGGTCGCCAAGATCATCGAGAAGCAGAAGGCCGTGGGCCTGCACGCCGTGACCGACGGCGAGTTCCGCCGCCGCTGGTGGCACCTCGACTGGCTCGCCGGCTTCAACGGCATCAAGGTCTACGACTTCAAGACGGCCGGCTTTGGCATCGAGAAGGTCATGCAGGGCACCTACGTGGACGCCCCGCTCTCCTTCAACCCCGACCACCCCTTCCTTGACGGCTTCCGCCGCACGCAGAAGCTCGCCGGCGACACGCCCGTGAAGCAGACCATCTCCGGCCCCAACATGGTGACGCTGGACTCCGTGGTCCTCTCCGCCCAGTACGCCGCCAACCCCGTCTACGCCAACCTCGACGAGCTGCGCCACGACCTGGCCAAGACCTACCAGGACGCCATCAAGGCCTTCCACGACGCGGGCTGCCGCTACCTGCAGCTCGACGACACGAGCTGGGGCGCGCTGTTCTCGGGCCGCTTCCGCGAGAAGATCCGCGCCTGCGGCTACGACCCCGACGAGCTCATCGACGTCTTCGGCGACATCACGGACGAGGCGCTCGAGGGCAGGCCGGATGACATGGTCATCACGACCCACATGTGCAAGGGCAACTTCATGAGCCACTGGCTCTATGAGGGCACCTACGAGACCATCGCGCGCCGCCTGCTCGCCATCCGCGGCTTCGACGGGTTCTTCCTCGAGTACGACGACGAGCGCTCCGGCAGCTTCGACCCGCTGAAGCACCTGCCAGCAGACACCGACCAGCGCGTCGTTCTCGGCCTCGTGACCACCAAGAACGCCGAGATGGAGGATCCGGACGCCGTCCGTGCCCGCATCGCCGAGGCGGCCAAGATCGTGCCGCTCGAGCGCCTGTGCCTCTCCCCGCAGTGCGGCTTCTCGTCCACCGAGGAGGGCAACTCCATCGCCGAGCAGGTCCAGTGGGACAAGCTCAAGCTCGTCCGCGAGATCGCCGAGTCCGTCTGGGACGACGCCGACGAGGCGTAAGCACTCGCTCGCATAGCACCGCCCGGGGCCGAGACGCCACACGCGTCTCGGCCCCTTTTTTGGTGGCCCTGCCATTGGGGACGTGCCATTGGGGACGGGTTCATTTGGCATGCCATGCCATTGGGCCCTGCCATTGGGGACGGGTTCATTTGGCAGCCACGGGGTCTCGCCCCTGCCATTGGGACCCGTCCCCAATGGCAGGTGTCATAGATTTGGCCTATAGGGTTACATACATGATGCGTAGTACCGGATAGCTGCTGTCCGTGGAATACTAATTCCCAGCAACCAACCAGACAATTGAGAGGAACCAACCATGTCCTACAAGCACAACGCCCCGTTCCGCTATGACGTCGTTGGCAGCTTCCTTCGCCCCGACGTCCTCAAGCAGGCCCGCGCCGACCACGCCGCCGGCCTTCTCGACGACGCCCAGCTCAAGGTCGTCGAGGACGAGGCCATCCGAGACCTCGTCGTCAAGCAGAAGGCCGCCGGCCTGCACGTCATCACCGACGGCGAGTTCCGCCGCAGCTACTGGCACCTCGACTTCATGTGGGGGCTGCAGGGCATCGAGCGCCGCACTGCGCGCCAGGGCTACCTGTTCCACGACGAGGAGACCACAGCCGACACCGCCGTCGTCACGGGCAAGATCTCGGGCGAGAACCACCCGTTCGTCGAGCACTTCAAGTTCGTGAAGGCACTCGAGGAGGACGGCCAGGTTGCCCGCCAGACCATCCCCGCCCCCATCCAGACCTACTCCGAGGTCGTCCTGGACCGTTGCGACGGCCAGGTGGAGAGCCTGCGCGCCGTCTACCCCGATGACGAGCAGCTCGTGGAGGACATCGCCGCCGCCTACCGCACCGTTATCGCCGACCTCTACGCCGCCGGCTGCCGCTCCATCCAGTTCGACGACTGCACCTGGGGCATCTACTGCGACACGGACTTCGTGGCCAAGACCGGCATGAAGGCCGTCGACATCCAGAAGGTCTCCGAGCTCGGCGTGCGCGCCAACAACCTCGCCATCGAGGGCAAGCCCGACGACCTCGTGATCAACACGCACGTCTGCCGCGGCAACTACCACTCCACCTACGCGTTCGAGGGCGGCTATGACCCCATCGCCCCCTACCTGTTCGCCGACGAGAACGTCGATGCCTTCTACCTCGAGTTCGACACGCCACGCGCAGGCACCTTCGAGCCGCTCAAGTACGTGGCGCCCGGCAAGAAGGTCGTGCTTGGCCTCGTGACGTCCAAGCAGCCGGGCCTGGAGGACGAGGACCTGCTCGTCTCGCGCATCCACGAGGCGGCCAAGTACGTGCCGCTCGAGAACCTCTACCTCTCCCCGCAGTGCGGCTTTGCCTCCTGCGAGTGCGGCAACAAGCTGACCGAGGACGAGCAGTGGGCCAAGGTGGCCCTCGTCAAGCGCGTGGCCGAGAAGGTCTGGGGCGAGGCATAAGGACAGCCCGCTCACATAGAGGCGAGAAATGACAAACTCCGCCTCCTGAGACGAAATCGAGCGCCTAACGCGCCGAAAACGTCCCGGGAGGCGGAGTTTATGCTTACCTAGAGCTGCTGAGCCAGCTCACACGCCTTGACGGCCTGGGCGGCGAGTGCCCGGGCGTCGGAGTGCTGATCTCCCAGGCCGGCAAGCACGCGGATGAGCGCAACGTTGACCTCTTCGATGTCTACTCCGTTGTCCTCGACGGCCAGGGCAGCCTTCTGGATGTTCGAGAAGGCCTCGGCGAGCGCCTCGCGGCCCGGGACGCACCAGGCGCCGTACGGGTCCGTCACGGGGCCCACGGGGACGTCGCGGTGCTTGGCCACATGCTCGCTGCGTGCGTGTACCTTCTCGGCCTGCTCGCGAAGCACCTCGGGCTTGGCATCGAACGCCGTGCACTCGAGACCCTCGATCACCACGCCGAATGCATGGCCACAGGGCACAAAGCCGGGATTTGCGTCCATGGCGTCGCACATCGTGGTGGCAAGGCCCACGAGCTCGGCTGCCAGCAGGTGGCGCAGGGCCTCCTTCTCGCGCTTCTGGTCGTCGTTGTGTCGCATATGCAGCTCCCATCACTCGTCAGTGTCCCCGTGATGGTAGCAAAGCAAAGGGCCTGCCCAGAATCGAATCCCAGGCAGGCCCACAAGGTTGAAAGGGTTTGTCCCAGCCGGCAGCTACAGCCCCAGCGTCTCGGCGACCTCACCGGCGCAGGCAAGCGCGTCTGCCATGGCCGTCACCACGAGCGTGGATCCGTTGCGCGCGTCGCCAGCGACAAACACGGGCTTGCCAGCCACACTTGCGGCCGTGCGGTGCGAGGCGGGCGTGGCCATGACGGGCAGCGGACGACCCTTCTCGGCAATCTTGGTGCCAAAGGCCTCAACCACGGAGCGCTCCGGTCCCGTGAAGCCGCATGCGATGAGCACGAGTTGCGCGGACACCTCTCGCTCGGAGCCCGCCACACGCTCCGGCTTGCCGTGGCTCCAGTCAAGGTCAACCACGCGGAGCCCCTTCACGGCGCCATCGGCCCCGCGCAGCACCTCGAGCGTGTCGATGCCCCACTCGCGCATCTCGCCGCCCATGAGCTCGATGGCCTCCTCCTGGCCATAGTCGGTCTTCTTGACGTTGGGCCACTGCGGCCATGCGTCGCCTGCCACACGCTCCTCGGGCGGGCACGCGAGGAACTCGAACTGCCGCACGCTGCGCGCACCCTGGCGCACGGCGGTGCCCAGGCAGTCGTTGCCCGTGTCGCCGCCGCCGATGACCACGACGTCCTTGCCGGCCGCGTCGATCGCGGGCGCACCGCCGTCCAGCACGGAGCGAGTGGCGCTCGTGAGGTAGTCCACGGCGTAGGCCACGCCACCGCTCGCAAGGCCCTCCTCAAAGCCGGCCGCGCCAAGGCCGCGCGGCGTGCAGGCGCCGGCAGCGACCACCATGGCGTCGAACTCCTCGGCAAGCGAGGCAGCAACGGACGCGTCACTCGCGTCCACGCCCAGGCGAAACTCGATGCCGAGCTCGGCCATGAGCGCCACACGGCGCTCCACCACGGGCTTGTCGAGCTTCATGTTGGGGATGCCGTACATCAGCAGGCCGCCGGCGCGGTCATGGCGCTCCACCACCGTGACGCGGGCTCCCCTGCGCGCGAGCTCCCAGGCGCACACGAGGCCAGCGGGGCCAGAGCCCACCACGGCCACGCTCGGGGCGTCCGCAGCCGCCGGCGCAAAGCGTGCGGGACCGCCATGGGCCCACTGCCAGTCGGAGATGGCGCGCTCGTTGTCGTGGATCGTCTCGGGCTCGTCGGCACGGCCCAGGTTGCAGGCCGCCTCGCACAGGGCCGGGCACACGCGACTCGTGAACTCGGGCATGGGAGAGGTGAGCGCCAGGCGCTCGGCGGCCGTCTCCCACTGGCCGCGATAGACGAGGTCGTTCCACTCGGGGATGAGGTTGTGCAGGGGACATCCGCTCGGGCGGGCATGCCCAAACGAGATGCCCGTCTGGCAGAACGCCACGCCGCACATCATGCAGCGGCTCGCCTGCACCTGCTGCTGCTCGGGACTGAGCAGCTCGTGGAGCTCGTTGAAGTCGCCCGTGCGCTCGGCCACGTCACGAAGCCCATGGGCCTGCCTGCCGTGCTCGAGAAACGCTCCTGGCTTGCCCATGCTAGTTCCTCCCCGTGATCTTGTCGAAGGCCACCTGCAGGGCCTCCTCGTGAGACATGCCCTGGCCCTCGGCCTCGGCAACCGCCTCGAGAACGCGCTCGTAGTCGCGCGGAATGACCTTCACGAACTTGCCCTTGTAGGCATCGAAGCGATAGAGCATCTTGATGCCGCGGGGGCTGCTCGTGCGCGCCACGTGCTCCTCCACGAGCGAGTGGATGAGGTCGAGCTCGTCTGCGCTGGGCGCCTTGAGGTCCACCATGTCGGTGTTGCAGCGGCTGGCGAGCGTGCCGAACTCGTCGAAGACGTAGGCCACGCCACCGCTCATGCCCGCTGCGAAGTTGAGGCCAACCTCGCCCAGCACGAGCGCCACGCCGCCGGTCATGTACTCGCAGCCGTGGTTGCCCACGCCCTCCACCACGACGGTGGCGCCGGAGTTGCGCACGGCGAAGCGCTGGCCGGCCAGGCCGTTCACGAAGCCCTTGCCGCTCGTGGCGCCGTAGAACGCCACGTTGCCCACGATGATGTTCTCGTCGAACTTGTAGTTGGCGCGCTCGGGCGGGCGCACGGTGAGCGTGCCGCCGGAGAGGCCCTTGCCAAAGTAGTCGTTGGCATCGCCCTCGATGTTGAGCGTGACGCCGCTCGGCAGGAAGGCTCCGAAGCTCTGGCCGCCCGAGCCCGTGCAGTCCACCACGATCGACTCATCGGGCAGGCCCTCGGGGTGCGCCGCCGTGACCTCGTGGCCGAGCATCGTACCCACGCAGCGGTTCACGTTGTCGATATCGGCGTGGAAGCGGATGGGCTCGAGGTGCTTGCGGGCGCCTGCCGTGTAGGGCACGAGCAGCGTGGCGTCGAGCGTGCGCTCGATCTCGAGGTCAGGCGCCATGGAGGGCAGGAAGTGCCTGCCTTCCGCACCCGGGATGGCCTTGCCAAACTCGTTCGTGGCGCTCGCGAGCACGCGGGACAGGTCGACCTCGTTGGCCTTCCAGTTGCCCGGCACCTTCACCTGGCGCAGGCACTCGGGGTGTCCCACCATCTCGTCGACGGCGCGGAATCCCAGGCGCGCCATGATCTCGCGAAGCTCGGCGGCGGTGAACTCCATGAAGTTCACGACCTGCTCGGGCGTGCCGGTGAAGCGGCCGCGCAGCTTGCAGTTCTGCGTGGCGATGCCAGCCGGGCACGTGTCCTGCTGGCAGTCGCGCTGCATGAGACAGCCCATGGCAACGAGCGGCATCGTGGCGAAGCCAAACTCCTCGGCGCCGAGAAGCGCTGCGATGGCCACGTCACGGCCGTCCATGAGCTTGCCGTCCGTCTCGACGACCACGCGGCTGCGCAGGCCGTTCTTGAGCAGCGTCTGCTGCGTCTCGGCCAGGCCGATCTCGAACGGGATGCCGGCGTGCCAGATGGAGTCACGAGGGGCCGCGCCCGTGCCGCCGTTGTGGCCGCTGATGGTGATCTTGTCGGCGCCGCCCTTGGCCACGCCCGTGGCGATGGTGCCCACGCCGGCCAGCGCGCACAGCTTCACGGAGATGCGGGCGCCGGGGTTTGCGTTCTTGAGGTCGAAGATGAGCTCGGCCAGGTCCTCGATGGAGTAGATGTCGTGGTGCGGCGGCGGCGAGATGAGGCCCACGCCGGGCGTGGACTGGCGCACCTCGGCAATCCAGGGGTAGACCTTCTTGCCGGGCAGGTGGCCGCCCTCGCCGGGCTTGGCGCCCTGGGCCATCTTGATCTGGATCTCGATGGCGCTCGACAGGTAGCGGCTCGTGACGCCAAAGCGGCCACTCGCCACCTGCTTGATGGCGCTCTTGCGCGAGTCTCCGTTGGGAAGCGGCACCTCGCGGGCCGGGTCCTCGCCGCCCTCGCCGGTGTTGGAGCGCCCGTGCAGGCGGTTCATGGCGATGGCGAGCGTCTCGTGGGCCTCCTTGGAGATGGAGCCATAGCTCATGGCGCCCGTGTTGAAGCGGCGTACGATGGACGAGACGGGCTCAACCTCGTCGAGCGGCACCGGCGTGCGGCCGGAGTCGTCAAAGTCGAGAAGGTCTCGCAGGGTCACGGCGCGGCCGGCACGGTGGATGACCTCGCCGTACTCGCGGAAGAGGTCCATGTCACCCTCTGCGCACGCGCGCTGCAGCAGGTAGATAGCGCGCGGCTCGATGAGGTGCTCCTCGCCCCCAAGCGGGCGCCACTTCGTGAGGCCCAGGCTCGGCAGCTGGTTGGGAGACGGGCTCTTGGCAAGCGCCACCGCGGCGTCGTAGCGCTCGTTCTGCTCGCGCTGCACGCCCTCGACGGACAGGCCGCCCACGCTCGTGGTGGTGGAGGTGAAGTAGCGGTCAACGAGCTCGTCTGCCAAGCCGATGATCTCGAAGATCTGTGCGGAGTGATAACCCTGCATGGTCGAGATGCCCATCTTGGACATGATCGAGGTGATGCCAGCCGTCACGGCGCGGTCGTAGTTGGCCACGGCCTCGTCTCCGGGCAGGTCGATCTCTCCCCTGTCCACGAGCTCGCGGATGCAGTCGTGGGCCATGTAGGGGTAGATGCCGCTCGCCGAGTAGCCCACGAGGCACGCGAAGTCATGGGCGCACAGCGCGTCGCCCGTCTCCACAACGATGTCGGCGAGCATGCGCACGCCGGCGCGGATGAGGTGGTTGTGGACGCTTCCCAGGGCGAGCAGGCTCGGGATGGGCACCTCGCCGTCGGCCGCGCGGTCTGAGATGACCACAATGTTGGTGCCGGCGCGCACGGCGTCCTCGATTTGGTGGTTGAGACGCTCGAGCGCAGCGGCCAGCGCGCCCTCGCCGGCGTCACGGCGATAGGTGGCGTGGAAGACCTGCGTGCGGAAGCCCACGCGGTCGATGGCGCAGATTCGGTTGAACGCGTCGTGGGTGAGCAGCGGCCCCTGCAGGCGCACAAGGCGGCAGGTGTCGCGGCAGTCCTCGAGCAGGTTGCCGTGGTTTCCCAGGTAGAGCACCGAGCTCGTGACGAGGCTCTCGCGCAGCGCGTCGATGGGCGGGTTCGTCACCTGGGCAAACAGCTGGTGAAAATAGTCAAAGAAGCTGCGGTTCTTCTTGGACAGCACCGCGAGCGGCGCGTCGACGCCCATCGAGGCCAGCGGCACCTTCGCCGCCGTGGCCATGGGGCGCACGGCCTCGTCCACGTCGTCGTAGTGGTAGCCGTGACGCGCCAGCCGCTGGGTGAGCGAGAGGCCCGCATCGGGCTCGGCGGGCAGCTCGGAGGCATCGGGCTCGCGCAGGTCGTGGATGTCGAGCGTCTCGTCACCGAGCCAGTCGCGGTAGGGCTTCTCGTTGGCGTACTTGTCGCGGATCTCGTCGTTCCACAGCACGCGGCCCTGCGCGGGGTCAACCTCGAGCATCTCGCCCGGGCCCAGGCAGCCCGTGCGCAGGATGTTCTCGGGCTCCACGTCGATGGTGCCCACCTCGGAGGACAGGATGAGGCGGTCGTCGCGCGTGACGTAGTAGCGTGCCGGGCGCAGGCCGTTGCGGTCAAGCGCCGCTCCCAGGATGCGGCCGTCGGTGAACGCGATGGCGGCGGGGCCGTCCCACGGCTCCATGAGCATGGACTGGTAGGCGTCGTAGGCGCGGCGCTTCTCGGAGAGATTCGGGTTGTGGTCCCACGGCTCGGGAATCATGAGCGTCACGGCGCGGTCCAGGGGACGCCCGTTCATCGTGAGGAACTCGAGCACGTTGTCGAGGATGGCGGAGTCGGAGCCCTCGCGGTTGATGATGGGCAGCACGCGCTCCAGGTCGTGCTGCAGCACGGGGCTGTACAGGTTTGGCTCGCGGGCGCGGATCCAGGAGACGTTGCCGCGCAGCGTGTTGATCTCGCCGTTGTGGATGATGTAGCGGTTGGGGTGCGCGCGCTCCCAGGAGGGCGTGGTGTTGGTGGAGTAGCGCGAGTGCACGAGCGCAAGCGCCGTCTCGACGGCCGCGTCGTTGAGGTCGGTGAAGAAGCGGCGCATCTGCGTTGCCACGAGCATGCCCTTGTAGACGATGGTGCGCGAGCTCATGGAGCAAACGTAGAAGATCTTGTTCGCGAGCGCCGGGTTCTTGTCGGCGGCGCGCTCGATGGTGCGGCGGCACACGTAGAGCTTGCGCTCGAAGTCCTGGCCGGCCGCCACACCCTCGGGGCGGCGCAGGAACGCCTGCAGGATGGTGGGCATGCAGGCCTTGGCCGTGTCTCCCAGGTCGTGCGGGTCAACCGGCACGCGGCGCCAGAACATGAGCGGCACGCCGCACTCGGCGCAGCCCTCCTCGAACACGCGGATAGCGGCGGCGACCGCCTCGGGGTCTGCCTTGCCGTCCGTCTCGCCCGCCTCGTCGCTGTGGGGGAAGAACAGCATGGCCACGCCGTAGTCGCCGGCGTCGGGAAGCAGCTGGCCCTCCTTCTGCGCCTCCTTGCGGAAGAAGCGGTGCGGGATCTGGAACAGCACGCCCGCGCCGTCGCCTGTGTTGCGCTCCAGGCCCTTGCCGCCGCGGTGCTCGAGGTTCACGAGCACGGAGAGCGCGTCGTCGAGCGTCTGGTGGCTCTTGACGCCCTTGAGCGAGGCAATGGCGCCAATGCCGCACGCATCATGCTCGTAGCTGGGACGATACAGGCCGGGCTGGGTGCACTTCTTCTGATGAGACTCCATGGTGAGGTCCTTCTCCGAAAGTTCAGGATGGCCGGGCCGCGCGCGGGGCGCGGTTAAGCTCTCGCTACCATAGGAGCCGGATATGTCACGTCCGTTACGCCAACACGAGCGCAACACGCGAGAAGCAATCTTGTAACAGAGCGCGTCCCAAAGGGGACGTAGCCCTTTGGGACGCGCCCGCGGCTAGTACGCCTCGATCTGCTTGATCATGACCTCGCGACCGCGCACGAGGTACGTGTGGTCGCTGCCGCAGACGGGGCACGTGCGCCCGTGCTCCACGGTGCCGTAGTCTGCCCCGCACGCCTCGCAATGCGTCACGGCGGCGATGTCCTCGACGTCAAGCTCACAGTCCTCCATCATGGGCTCACGCGCGCACGCCCACTTCCACGCGTCGCCGAGAAGCTCGGGCACCACGCCGGAGACCTCGCCCAGCTCGAGCGTCACGCGGCGCACGGAGATGAGGCCGTTGTCAGTGGCGGCCTTCTTGGCGTCGTCGATGATGTAGAACATGATTCCCAGCTCGTGCACGGGCGTCTCCCAACAACATGCAGCGAGGCGCGGCCACGCGTGGCGCCGCGCCTCGCAATCTACCTATCTACCTGCTACTTCTTGCGGTTGAGCATGATCTTGACCTGGCGCTTGGCCGCATACTTGAGCAGGCTCGGCACCTTCTTCTCGTACTTGACCATCGTGGAGCACTCGGGGCGGTCGCGGCGCAGGTGAATGGCGTCGAACGCGCACTTGGTGGTGCACAGGCCGCAGCCGATGCACTTGTTGGGGTCCACGATGGAGGCGCCGCAGCCCAGGCAGCGGCTCGTCTCGGCACGCACCTGCTCCTCGGTGAACGTCTTCACGTACTCCGAGAACGGCTGGGTCTTCTCGACCGCGTGGTCGATGACGGGCTCCTGGCGGGCCGTGTCGTCGTAGGATCCAAAGTCCACGTCGTCGCGGTTGAGCTCGCGATAGGCGCGCGGGTTGCGGCCGATCGTGAGCGTGCCGCCCTGCACGAAGCGGTGAATCGAGACGGCCGCCTCATGGCCGGCCGCGATGGCGTCGATGGCGAACTTGGGGCCGGTGTAGACGTCGCCGCCCACGAAGATGTCGGGTTCGTCGGTCTGGTAGGTCTTGGGGTCTGCCACAGCCCCGTTGCCGCGGCCGAGCTTGACGGCGCTGCCCGCAAGCAGGCTCCCCCACTCGATGCTCTGGCCGATGGAGAAGACCACCTGGTCGGCGGCCACGTCGATGGTGTCCGTCTCGTCGTACTCGGGCGCAAAGCGGCCGTTCTCGTCGAACACGCGCGTGCAGCGCTTGAAGCGCACGCCGGCGGCGCGGCCGTCCTGCACGAGCACCTCGGCCGGGCCCCAGCCGCACGAGAGGCGCACGCCGTCGCTCTCGGCCTCGGCAACCTCCTCGTTGGAGGCGGGCATGATGTCGCGGGCCTCCAGGCACAGCATGTCCACGCTCTCCGCCCCCAGGCGGGCCGCCGTGCGCGCCACGTCAATGGCGACGTTGCCGCCGCCCACCACGACGACGCGCTTGCCCACGGGCGGCACCTCAGAGCCGGTGAGCTGCGCCGAGGCCACGCCACGCAGGAAGTCCACGGCCACCGAGACGCCCGCCGCGTCCTCGCCCGGCACGCCCGCAAGGCGGCCGCCCTGGCAGCCGATGGCCACGTAGAAGACCTTGAAGCCCTGCTCGCGCAGCTCGTCGAGCGTCACGTCACGGCCCACCTCGACGCCATAGCGGAACTCGGCGCCCATGGCCTCGATGACGTCCACCTCGGCCTGGATGACGTCCTTGCCCAGCTTGTAGGCCGGGATGCCGTAGGTGAGCATGCCGCCGGGGTGCTCGCTTCTCTCGAACACCACGGGCTTGTAGCCGCGCTCGGCCAGGTAGAAGGCGCACGACAGGCCGGCGGGGCCGGCGCCGATGATGGCGACCTTCTCGTCAAAGTCGCCCTCGACCTTGGGCCTCACCTGAGGCGGAATGTAGCGCGTGCTCGCGTCCAGGTCGAGCTGGGCGATGAACTTCTTGACCTCGTCGATGGCGATGGCCTCGTCCACGCGGCCGCGCGTGCAGGCGTCCTCACAGCGGCGGTTGCAGATGCGACCGCAGACGGCCGGCAGCGGGTTCTCGCGCTTGATGAGGGCAAGGGCCTCCTGGTAGCGGCCCTGGCTCGCGAGCTTGAGGTAGCCCTGCACGGCGATGTGGGCGGGGCAGGCCGTCTTGCAGGGGGCCGTGCCGCTCTCGTGCGTCTCGATGCGGTTGTCGTCGCGGTAGTTGGGGCTCCACTTCTCCGGGCCCCACTTCACGGCGTCGGGGAGCTCTTGGCGCGGGTACTCGGGGACCTTGCCCGTGGACTTCTGGCACAGCTTCTGGCCGAGCTTGGCGGCACCGGCGGGGCACACCTCCACGCAGCGGCCGCAGGCCACGCAGCTCTTGGCGTCGACGTGGGCCACGTAGGCCGAGCGCGAGAGGTTGGGCGTGTTGAACAGCTGCGAGGTGCGCAGGGCATAGCAGACGTTCACGTTGCAGTTGCAGATGGCGAAGATCTTGTGCTCGCCGTCGATGTTCGTGATCTGGTGGACGAAGCCGTTCTCCTCGGCACGCTCGAAGATCTCGAGGGCCTCCTCACGCGTGATGTAGCGGCCGCGGTTGGTCTCCACCACGTAGTCGGCCATGTCGCCGACGGCGATGCACCAGTCGTTGAAGTCATCGCCGCAGCCTTGGCCCATGCGCTGGCGGCTCATGCGGCAGCTGCAGGCGCTCGCGGCGTACTTGCCGTCGTACTTGTCGAGCCAGTGCTTGATATGCTCGATGGAGATGGACTGGTTCTCGTGCTCGATGGCGCGCTCCACGGGGATGACGTGCATGCCGATGCCCGCGCCTCCGGGCGGCACCATGGGCGTGGCCTTCGAGAGCGGGCCCTTCGAGGCCTGCTCGAAGAACTTCGCGAACACGGGGTGCTCCTCGAGCTGGCTCCAGCGCATGTTGAGGAACTCCGCCGATCCAGGCACGAGCATGGGGAGAACCCACTGCTTGGCGTGCTGGGGGTTCTCCCAGTTGTACTCGAGAAGGCCCACGTAGGACACCTCGTCGAGCATGGGCTCGAGCTTCTCGGCGGGGATGCCGGTGGCAGCCACGGCGGCCTCGAGCGTGTAGGGGGTGCGCATCTTGAGCTTGCAGAGCATGTCGGCCTGCTCGTCGGTGGCAGCCTCGGCGAAGCTCCAGTACTCGTAGGGCAAAAGCTTGTCGCGGCCAAGCAGGCGGTTCGTGCAGTGCTCGCACAGCGCCACGATGGAGGGGCGCGGGTTTTCGGGCAGCTCGGGCACGAACTCGGATCCGATGTCGGTCTCGGTGTAGGAAATGCCAGGGCCGTTGAGAATCATGGGGTCTCCTTGCGGTCGTTTGATCGGGGGCCGTCCCAAAGGGGACGTAGCCCTTTGGGACGCCTTTGGGGACGAGAAGGACTACTCGCCCGGGTAGTGCGGGGCGGCGCTGTTCTTGGGCGTGCGCTTCTCGAACGTGCCGGCCTTCCAGGCGGCCACGGCCTCGCGCAGCCACGTCGCCCAGGCATCGACGCCCTCGCCGGTCTTGGCGCTCATGGGCAGCACGAGCGCGCCGGGGTTGCGCAGGTGGACGTTTTTCTCGCACGCCGCAAGGTCGAAGTCGAAGTAGGGCGCCACGTCCATCTTGTTGACGAGGACCACGTCCGTGACCTCGAACATCAGCGGGTACTTGAGCGGCTTGTCGTCTCCCTCGGGCACGGAGAGGATCGCCACGTTCACGCTCGCGCCCGTATCGAACTCGGCCGGGCACACGAGGTTGCCCACGTTCTCGAGAACGGCCAGGTCGATGTGGTCCGCGCCGGCGTCTGCGGCCGCGCGGTCGAGCTCGGCCAGGCCCTGGGCGCACATCGCGGCGTCCAGGTGGCACATGCCGCCCGTGTGCAGCTGTACGCTCGTGACGCCGGCCTCGGCCATGGCGTGGGCGTCGACGTCGGAATCGATGTCGGCCTCCATGACGCCGATGGACAGCTCGTGGCCAAGCGCCTCGACCGTGCGCTTGAGCGTCGTGGTCTTGCCCGAGCCGGGGCTGCTCATCAAGTTGAGCAGGAAAGTCTTGCGAGCACGGAGCTCGTCGCGGAGAGCGTCCGCCGCGCGATCGTTGCTCGCGAACACGCTCTGTTTGACCTCGATGACGCGGACTTCACGCTCGCGCGCGTCCTTCTCGGTATCTTCCATGTCTCTCCCCTTGTAAGCCACGCTCATCCCCATGGGCATATGCGGGTGTTTTACATAACCTAATTGAGTGTACAGGGGCGGGCGACTCACGCCCGCAGGCAATCGCCAGACGGCAGAGACATAAATTGCCCGGCCGCCCGCACGCACCCGCACGCCCACCCGCGCGCCGAGAATGGCGAGCTTGGGACACGTGACCCACCCACGGTCGCGTATCCTAGAAGTACCGGAGATGCATGAGCCTCGCCATGGGGAGGTGACGATGGCCAGCCCAATCAAGTCGGTAAGAAACCTAGCCCGCAAGCGCAGGGTCTTCGTCGTCTGTGGCGCGATCGCCGTCGCGTTCCTCGCCCTCGTCATCGCCGCCATGGCCTTTGCGGGGCCGCCCATTCCCCCGGTTCCGCAGGACAACGTCCAGTTCAGGTGGATGGGAGACCGTGCGGTCCACATGCGCATCGCGAGTTCGGCCTTCTCGCTCTGGGGAGTCTCCGCCTATCTCCGTTGCCTCGACCGCAAGAACCGCATCTACCTCGCTGGCATCGCGATCTTCCTCGTATTTTGGATGCTCGACGCCATCATCAAGTGGAAGACGCACAGCCTCTGGCTCGGCATTTTCTGCTGGTACTTCTACTACGTCCCCATGACGGTCATCCCGCTGCTCACCCTGCTGATTGGCAGGCGCGCCGCGGGCCTCGACCGCTCCCCCGCCGCCCGCGACATCAAAAACGGCCTCATCGCCCTCGTCTGTGCCCTCATCGTGCTCGTCTTCTCCAACAACCTCCATCAGCTCGTCTTCTCGTCTAACCCGGTTATGCCGCTACGGTTTCGGCGTACCGCAGCTCATGCAGAAGTTGCCGGAGTTCTTCGTGCCGCAGGACGGGCAGTACCACTCGGCGGAAGCCTGGGGGGCAGCTGGGGCGGGCTTGGGA